>Ga0187886_1000285_pt1 | contig 66222 bp, 33 predicted proteins | sample June2016WEW_20_1_FD_133001 | JGI IMG/M metagenome (GOLD analysis project Ga0187886, IMG submission 133001) | Peatland microbial communities from SPRUCE experiment site at the Marcell Experimental Forest, Minnesota, USA - June2016WEW_20_150 | ecosystem: Environmental > Terrestrial > Soil >... | reverse complement strand
CACATGGTACCCAAGTACTCCCGACGGCTCGACATCGACATACCCAAGACACATCCCCTCGGTAAGATTTCGATGTGAGTGATCCGGATCCCCTTGGGTTAGATTTTAGCTGAGTGATCGCGCTTTCTTGAAAGCTAGGGGATATTGTGCTACGATAGTGGCAGTAAAAATACCCTACGATGTACGTGTTTATCCGGGAGTTTTGAGCCAACACCAAAACTTAGGAGCTTGGGCTCTGGCTGCAGCTTGCATGCCCTTGATGGGGATCCAAAAAGCAGTCAGGCGGGTACCGCCGTTGTGAGCCGAGGTTCGAAAACACCCGAATGGCACGGCAACCGTGGGGTATCTTTGTAGCTTCCGCTAATGGTATAATATGGGACGCTCTATAATTCAAGCAAAAGGTGGGAACTGATGTCACTATTTGATTTTTTCTGGGTATTTCTAATTCTTATCAGTCTGCTACCGGTCCTCAAGCAACAACAGTTAAGTATCGCCAGAACGAGATTATTCAGAAAGATCGAAGCCACCCGCGGCTCACGAGTCATCAGCCTGATCCACCGGCAGGAATCCGTCAGCCTGCTGGGCATCCCCCTGGGAAGGTACATCGATATTGAAGACTCCGAGCAGATCCTACGGGCGATTCGCCTCACCCCTGATGATATGCCGATCGACCTGATCTTACACACGCCCGGGGGCCTGGTGCTGGCTGCCGAGCAGATCGCTCTGGCCCTGCGTAACCATCCCGCCCGGGTCACGGTATTTGTGCCGCACTACGCCATGTCTGGCGGGACCATGCTGGCCCTGGCCGCAGACGAGATCTACATGGACGCGAACGCGGTCTTGGGCCCGGTAGACCCCCAGATCGGGAACTACCCGGCGGTATCCATTCTGAAGGTGATCGAACAGAAGAATAAGAACCGGATCAACGACGAGACGCTGATCCTCGGTGATATCGCCCAGAAGGCTCTCCTTCAGGTGAATGCCACCCTGCGGTCACTCTTGGCAGACCACTACAGTGAAGAAGAGGCTGAACGCGTCGCCAGGGTGTTTACGGAAGGCCGTTGGACCCACGATTACCCGATCACCTGCGGTATCCTGAAGGAGATCGGGGTATCCACCGTCTGCGACCAGTTGCCTATGGAGGTCTACGAGCTGATGGAACTGTACCCCCAACAGGGGCAACGCCGGCCGTCAGTGCAGTTTATCCCTCTTCCCTACGGGAATCGCGGCCAGCATAGCGGCAAATAAAAACGATCATAAGGGGCGAGGTAAATTGAGTCTAATCTGGAACGAGAAGTACGAATGCATGCCGCGTGAAGAGCTGCAGGCCCTCCAGGAGGAACGGCTCCGGGAAACGGTAAACCGGGTCTTTTACGAAGTGCCCTTCTACCGTCGGGCTTTACAGGAGCGCGGCCTGGGACCAGACGCCGTGAAGTCCCTGAAGGGCCTGCCTAGGCTGCCCTTCACCACCAAGGACGACCTGCGGGACAACTATCCCTACGGGCTGTTTGCGGTACCGCTGAGCGAGATCGTCAGGGTGCACGCCTCTTCGGGTACCACCGGAAAGCCGGTGGTGGATGGCTACACCAGGTATGACCTGGGAGTCTGGGCGGAGGTGATGGCCCGCTCTCTCACCTGCTGCGGCGCCACCAAGAATTCCGTAATTCATGTCGCTTACGGCTACGGCCTGTTCACCGGAGGTCTCGGCGCCCACTGCGGCGCCGAACTGATCGGCGCCTCGGTGATTCCGGCTTCGGGCGGCCACACCAAACGTCAGATCATGCTTTTGAAGGACTTTGGCAGTACCATTCTGGCCTGTACTCCATCCTATGCCATGCACCTGGCCGAGGTGATGGACGAGGCAGGTCTCTCCAAGAGCGACCTCAAGCTGAAGGGCGGGCTCTTCGGGGCCGAGCCCTGGTCGCAGAACATGCGGAGCCAGTTGGAAGCCCGGCTGGGGATCATGGCCCTGGATGTGTACGGCCTGACTGAGATCATCGGCCCCGGTGTGGCGGTGGAGTGCCCGGAGAAGCAGGGGTTGCACGTCTGGGAGGACCACTTCCTGCCCGAGGTGATCGATCCGGAGACCGGGGAGCAATTGCCGGACGGGAGCTACGGTGAACTGGTAGTTACCACCCTGACCAAGCAGGGCATGCCCCTGATCCGCTACCGCACCAGGGATATCACCACGATCATTCCGGAGCCCTGCCCCTGCGGTCGCACCCACCGGAAGATCGGCCGGTTTGTCGGGCGCACTGACGACATGCTGGTGATCCGGGGTGTCAACGTCTTCCCGTCCCAGATCGAAGAGGTGCTGCTCAGGATCGCTCACACCGAACCCCAATATCAGATCATCGTGGAGCGCCGGGGGCAGTTGGATGCACTGGAGGTGCAGGTGGAGGTTTCCGGACAGTTCTTCTCCGATGAAATAAGAATGCTGGAAACTCTCGAGCGGCAGATCCAGCGCCAGATTGAAGATGTGCTGGGCATCAATGTCCGGGTAAAGCTGGTTGAGCCCAAGACTATAGAGCGCAGTGAAGGCAAGGCCAAGCGGGTCATTGACCGCCGCCAACTTTGATAGGAGGGGTAAGGCTATGCCGATCAAGCAGATCTCAATTTTTCTGGAGAACAAGTGCGGTCGTCTGTCAAGTGTGACCAGGGCGATTGGCGATCAGGGGATCAACATCCGGGCCTTCTCCATTGCCGATACCACGGACTTCGGTGTATTAAGGCTGATCGTCAACCGGCCGGATGAGACCTTCAAAACGTTGCAGGAAGCGGGTTTTGCCGTAAGCATGACCGATGTGCTGGCCGTGGAGATACCGGACCATCCCGGTGGCCTGGCCGGCGTCCTGGAGCTGATGCAGGATGCAGGCGTGAACATCGAATATATGTATGCCTTCAGCGCCAAGGTTTCCAAGGATGCCCTGGCGGTGTTCAGGGTGGAGAACTCTCAGATAGCAGAGCGGTTGATCGCCCAGAAAGGGATCAGGGTGCTCAGCGGAGAAGAGGTTTACAGCTTGTAGCAGGCGCCTACATTCGGGCCCTGCTTAAGGAGGCGACAGACATGCCCATCAGTCCGGGCGGATTGCCAACTGGTATCGGCAGCCTACCGCATCTGGATGCGGCCACGGCAGTGTCCCTGGTTAAAAAATATTTTCCCGCTGTTCCTCACTGGCCGCAGCTTCCCATGGCCAACAAGCGGGAGTACTTTACGCACCAGTTCCTGCAGTTGCTGCTGGATCTCGGCCTGTTGAGGGTCGAGCGGGAAACATGCGCCTCTTTTACCTGTGATGACCCGGAGTGGCCGGATAGGCTGGCCGCCTTCTACGATATCTACCTCCAGGCCAGCGCAGGCTACGATGCGGCCTTAGACAGGTTTGCTTTCCCGGCTGGCGCCGCCGATGGTTGGTACCGGTTCTACAATGAACTTGAGAAGCAGGGGACCGGTGGGGCGCGCTTCTTAAAGGGGCAGATAGTGGGGCTCCTGTCGGCGGGGTTTCAGGTCACGGACCCCCAAGGGTGCCCTGCCTACTACGACCCGCAGTTGCGGGATGTGCTGCTGAAGCAGCTCAGCCTTCAGGCGGCCTGGCAGGCCCGCCTCCTGGGAAGGTTTGGCCTGCCGGTGCTGATCTTCATGGATGACCCGGTGATCAACAGCTGTGGCATGAGCGACCGGATCGGAGTCGACCGGGGAGAGGTCATTGCCGAATTAAATGAATTTGCATCTTTCGTGCGCTCTGTCGGAGGCCTGGCCGGGGTGCACACCTGCGCCGAACTGGACTGGTCGCTGCTGCTGGAAACCGAAATGGACGTCATCAGCTTCGACGCCTACCAGTATGCCTCCGGCTTCATCCTGTTTCCGGAGCAGATCCGGTCGTTTCTGGAGCGCTCCGGGGTTATCGCCTGGGGCATGATCCCGACCATACATTCCGGTGGAAAGGCCCTAGCCGAAGAGAATCTGGAATCCCTGCAGGCCCGGACACGACAGCTGCTACAGAAACTGGAGAGAAAAGCCGTGGATCTCCGGCTGGTGCAGTCCCAGTCCCTGGTGACGCCGGCTTGCGGTACCGGAATGCTGTCTGAATCCGAGGCGGAACGCGCTTACGAATTGACCGCTTCCCTGGCCGCGTCATGGGACGGCCTGTTCGCCTGCAGCTTTGAGCGTCGTTGATCTGGCAGGGGAAACGTGTTAAGATTGAGAAAAATGGGAGGGAGCGGTATGATCACCAAAGAAATGACTATCGCAGAAGTACTGGTGAGAAGTCCCCAGACGGCAACCGTCTTTCTCTCCCTGGGGATGGATTGCCTTGATTGCCCGACGGCAAGGGGCGAAAGCATCGAGGCTGCGGCGGAGGCCCATGAGATCGACCTGGATGACCTCCTCCACCAGTTGAACCGGCTGGCCATCCATTGATCAAACCGGTTTAGACATCACGGAAGACAGGCCAGGAGTGACACGCTCCTGGCTTTTTAGATCATTTACCGAAGAAAAAATAACAGGCAGGTTTTCAGGGGCAAAACTAATAAACAAGATAAATAATGGGTATACTTGAAAAAGTTTAACAGGAATCAGTTTATCAGGGGTGAATGTGGGGAATGACGAGTAATCTAGGATGGCTGCTATTATTTATCGTTGCCTGGGCTATAGTGCTGCTGGTAGTACCCCGGGACCGGTTGTTCAGCCTGTTGTTGCCGAGCTTTCTTGGCGGTACCGTCTCGGCCCTGATCATCAATCTCATCGGGGTGCCGGTGCTTGGCCTATGGCGCTTTCCGGCAACGTTGGTCTCGATGGTGGGAATCCCCGTATTTCTGCTGCTATCTTATTGGGCTGAGATGATCCTTTTTTTCCACTACTGGGACCATCTGCCGGGCGGCAGCGCCGAAAAGGGTTTTTATTTGATGGGCTTTAGCCTGGCGACTACAGTACTGGCATATTTTGCATTGATCATGCGCTATGTAATCTTCTTTAACTGGAACCTGCTCTATTTCTTGTTGACCAGTTTTGTGGCACATAGCCTGGCGATTTTATTTTACACCGCGCCTGGTATCAGAGAATCATTTCGGAGAACCTAACGATCCGATCCCCCCCGCTTTATTTTTAACCCACCAAGAAAATTGGTGGAATTTTTTTTAGGACTCCTGTTCTATAAAATAAGGACCTTTGGTTAAAGGATCTGCAAAAGGGGAGCAGAATAATTATTAATGTGGGACAAAGTGGTGTAAAGTGGTAGCATATTTGATTAGAGTGGAGAGCAAATGTTTATCGGAGAGCACCAGCACAGTTTTGATGCCAAAGGACGCCTGATCATGCCGGTGAAGTTCCGGGCCCAGTTGGGTGAACGCTGCATTGCCACCCGGGGCATGGATCGCTCTCTGTTTGTTTTTCCGCTCGATGAGTGGAATATGCTTGAGCAGAAACTTAGAAAATTGCCGCTTACCAGCCCGGAGGCCCGGGCTTTTACCAGATTTATCTTCTCCGGCGCTACCGAGTGCGAACTGGATCCACAGGGACGAATACTGATCCCGCCATCACTGAGAGAGCACGCAGCCATCAACCGGGAGGTTGTAATCATCGGCGTTTCTTCACGGATTGAGGTCTGGGCTAAGGAGCGCTGGCTAGAGTATTCCGCTCCAGTGTCGGAGCACTTTGATGACCTGGCCTCTAAGCTGGGAGAAGGCGATTTCTTCAGTGTCTGAGCTTGAACACCAGCCGGTAATGCTGGCGGAAGCTCTGGAGTTGTTGGCAGTCAGGGAGGGCGGTACCTACCTGGACTGCACCCTGGGCGGCGGTGGCCACGCCCGGGAGATGATCCGCCGGGCTGGCCCTGGCGGGAGCCTGATTGGCCTGGATCGGGACGAGGACTCCCTGGCCCGGGCAGCCGCGAACCTGTCGGATTTCAGCAGCCAGGTGACGTTGATCAACAGCGATTACCGGTTTGTGGACCGGGTGCTGGCGGAACTGGGTATTACCGGGGTGGACGGAGTCATATTTGACCTGGGGGTTTCCACCTGGCAGGTGCTCGATCCGGAACGGGGCTTCAGCTATAGCTACGATGCAGCTCTGGATATGCGGATGGACCGAAAAACTGATGTAACCGCCGCAGACCTCGTAAATGGGTTAAAAGAACAGGAATTAGCAGGATTGATCCAGCGTTTTGGTGAAGAAAGATGGGCGAAGAGAATTGCCTCTTTTATCACTGCAGCCCGGGTAAAACAGCCGATTGCTACCACCGGGCAGTTGGTGGAAATCATCAAGGCAGCGATTCCAGCAGCGGTTCGCAGGACTGGCCCTCATCCGGCCAAGCGCACTTTTCAGGCCCTGCGGATTGCGGTTAACGATGAACTGGCCGGACTGGAGCAGGCTCTGCGGTTGGCAATCAGGATCCTGAAGCCCGGTGGGCGGATAGTAGTAATCTCCTTCCATTCGCTGGAGGACCGGATCGTTAAAAATAGTTTCAGGGATCGGGCACTATCTCGTGACGGAATGGAACCTATCGCCGGTGAGGGTATCAGGATCCTGACCCGGAAGCCCCTGAGACCGGGTGCGGTAGAGGTGGAACAAAATCCCCGGGCACGCAGTGCCAAGTTGCGGGCTGCAGAAAAGTTTGCTGGTAGGCTGCAGTAATATCCAAAAAATGAGGTGAATAATCATTGGTAGTAGCTGAACGGAAACAACTGCCTAATATAGAGAGTGAGTTCAAGCCGAAACCTGCTTTAAGAACTAATGCGGCGCTGAAGAAATGTACTTTGTTGACCTTGGTGGTTCTAGCCGGTTTTGCGTTGTGCATGCTATATACCTACCAGACGACCAGGATCATTGCCCTGGGTTACCAGACAGATAATTTGCAAAATAGCGTTAACGAGTTGCAGGGAGAAAACAAGCAATTGGGGTTGAAAATAGCGGAGCTTCAGGCGCCCGAAAGGGTCCAACAGATCGCCACAACTAAATTGGGGATGAAGGAGCCGCAGGAGTTCATGATCGCCTTCAGTTCCCCGGAGCAATTGTCATCACAAAAAACACAGGTGCAGGCTGTGTCGCCAAAGAACTCGTGGAGCGGCCGGTTGTTGGCGGTGATTCCACGGTTTATAGGCCAGGCTGAAGCTTCGCCCCGCTAGCGGGGTGATCGGTTTTGTATAAAGGAAATATCGAGATTCGTAAAAGAATTACCTTTCTTTTTTTTATCATCTTTACTTTTTTCATTCTTTTCAGCATCCGGCTGGTCTGGCTGCAGCTGGTTCAGGGCACCTGGTACCAGCAGCAGGCGATCCAGAACCGGATCCGCGAGATCGCGGTCGACCCCAAGCGAGGAGATATTTTCGACCGCAATGGCAATGTGCTGGCCACCAGCATCAGCGCTGATGCGGCCTATGCTATTCCCGCCGAAGTGAAGCGTTCAGGCCAGGCGCCCCAGATCGCCCATTCCTTGGCGGCTATTCTTGGCCTGCCGGAGGGCGACCTCCTCAAGAGCATCACTCAGGACCAGCAATCGGTCTGGCTCAAACTGAAGCTGGATCCGACCCAGGCTCAAACCCTACGCCAGAGCCGTCTGCCAGGGATCGGGATCATCTCCAAGCCCCAGCGCTATTACCCCAAAAAGAATCTAGCGGCACATGTCCTGGGCATCGCCGGTGATTATAACCAGGGCTTGGAAGGGATAGAGGTCGCTTACGACAAGGAGCTGGCCGGGGTCAGCGGGCGCTTGCTGGTAGAGTATGACGCTGCCGGCCGGGAGATCCCGGAATCCGCCCGGCAATTTATCGAACCGGAACAGGGACTGAGTGTGGTGCTCACCATCGACCAGAACATCCAGTACTTCGCGGAGCGCGAGCTGGATAAGGTAGTACAGGAGCGCCATCCCAAAAGTGCCTCCATGATCATCATGGACCCCAACACCGGGGAGATCCTGGCCATGGCTAACAGGCCCGACTTCGACCCCAACGAATATCAGAAATATCCCGCCTCAGCCCGGCGCAATGTTGCCATCAGCAACAGCTACGAACCCGGCTCCACCTTCAAGATCGTCACCCTGGGAGCGGCTTTGGAAGAGAATCTGGTCAGCAATAACGACCGCTTCTACTGTCCTGGCTATATCAAGGTGGCAGACCGGACGATCCACTGCTGGTTGGACGGAGGGCACGGGAGCGAGTCGCTGGAGGAGGTCGTTCAGAACTCTTGCAACCCCGGTTTTATCACCATTGGACTCAGGGAGGGGCTGCAGACATTTTATAAATACCTCGATGCCTTCGGTTTTGGGAGCCAGCTCGGCATAGACTTGCCCGGTGAGGCCGAGGGGATCATCGTGAACCAGAAAGAGGCCACCCAGGTGGACCTGGCCACCATGTCTATCGGCCAGGCCAACAGCGTGACTCCCCTGCAACTGGTGACGGCAATGAGTGCGGTTGCCAATGGCGGCAAGCTGATGCGGCCACACTTGGTCAAGGAACTGCGCAACAGCCAGGGTGAAGTGGTCAAGCAGTTTGAGCCTCAGGTGATCCGCCAGGTGCTCTCTGCGGATACCGCCAGGGAGGAGGGGGTACTGCTGCAGCGGGTGGTCGATTATGGAACCGGCAGCAATGCCCGCATCGCAGGTTATACCGTGGCTGGGAAGACCGGCACCGGCCAGAAGCCTTTACCGGGCGGCGGGTACTCGGATACCGATCACGTCCTCTCATTCCTGGGATTTGCTCCTGTCGAACAGCCGCGGCTGGTTGCCCTGGCGATCATCGACACGCCACAGGGTTACCCTCAATTTGGCGGTGTCATGGCGGCCCCGGTATTCCAGGGAGCGGTAAGTGACAGCCTGCGGTATCTGCGGGTCCCGGTGCGCTACCTCCCCAGCGGCACTACCCTGAATGATCAGATGACGGTGGTGCCTCCGGTAATCAATCTGCCTCTTCAGGATGCTCAGAAGGCCCTGTCTCAGGCCGGGCTGACCTGGGAGATTAACGGCCAGGGACCGGTCGTCATGGACCAGACACCGGTAGATGGGGTGAAAGTAACCAGAGGCAGCAAGGTGTTGCTGAGCCTGGACGCATCTGGCGAGGCCCCCACCGGAGACCGGATCGTTCCCAACCTGAAAGGAAAAAGCTTGCGTGATACGGCAGAGGTGCTTGCTGCCATGAACCTGCAACTGGTCCCTGAAGGGGAACAGTTTCCTACCGGTAGTGCTACCTGGCAGGACCCGCCGGCTGGAACCAAGATCAGCGCCGGGGCGCAAGTGAAGGTGAAATTTGAACCGCCGCTGCCCCTGACTAGTGGTCCGTGACAGGAAATAACCGCCACTGCTGGATGATATTATGTTAAATGATTTTAATGGCAATAATAGAATTAATACCTAATCATATTCAGGCCGGCGGGGATAGATCATGACCGTTACTTTCAGACAGCTGCTATCGGGGATTGATGTTGAAGCGGCGCAAGGCCTGGAGACGCCAGTGACCGGAATTCATTACGACTCCAGGCAGGTGCAGCCCGGGTCTGTCTTCGTCTGCATACCGGGCTATCGCACCGACGGCCATGCCTATATTGGAGATGCTGCCAGCAGGGGAGTTGCTGCCCTGATCGTATCCCAGGAGGTATTGCTGCCGTCCGGTTTGGCCTGGGCGCGAGTCAGGGATACCCGGGCGGCGCTGGCGGCAGTGGCTGCCAACTGGTACGGACACCCCAGCCGCGAGCTGAGCCTGTTTGGGGTGACTGGGACCAATGGGAAAACCACCACTACACACCTGATCGAGGCCGTTCTCCGGGCCAGGGGCGAGCCGACCGCGGTGATCGGTACCATTTGGAATCAGCGTACGACCCCGGAATCCCTGGACTTGCAGCGTATGCTCCGGGAATGGGCCGGGCAGGGGATCCGGTCGGTGGTGATGGAAGTCTCTTCGCACGGGATCTATCTGAAAAGGGTCGCGGATTGTGAATTTGACGTGGCCGTGTTTACCAACCTGACCCAGGATCATCTTGACTTTCACCAGAATCTGAGGGATTATTTAGCAGTCAAGCTGCAACTTTTTCAGGGGTTGGGCGCCAGCCGCAGCAAGCAGAGGCGCTGCTATGCGGTGATCAACCTTGACGATCCGTCAGGGATCGAGGTGGCCAGGGCTACCAGGGCGCCGGTGATCACTTATGGTATCCAGGAACAGGCTGATGTACAGGCTCGGGATCTGTGCCTCTCGGAACGCGGTGCTGAATTCGCAGTATCCTATCAGGGGCGAAGCATGAACCTCAGGATCTCTCTGCCGGGCCGGTTCAATGTCTATAACAGCCTGGCGGCAATAGCGGTGGGGTTGGGTGAAGGGATAGAGCCGGCGCTCATCAAGGAGACCCTGGCAGGAGTGGCGGGGGTGCCGGGCCGCTTTCAGGTGGTTGACCAGGGACAGGAGTTCACGGTGGTGGTGGACTACGCCCATACCCCGGACGGCCTGGAGAATGTGCTGCGTACTGCCAGGGATCTGACCAGGGGCCGGGTAATTGCTGTGTTCGGCTGTGGCGGCGATCGCGATGCCGGCAAGCGGCCCTTAATGGGAAAAGTAGCCGGGCAGCTCTGCGATGTCGCCATCCTGACCTCTGATAACCCCCGGAGCGAGAAGCCCCTGGGGATTATCAGGCAGATCGAGGCGGGAATCAGGGAGGTTGGCGATGTTCATTACGAGGTGATCCCCGACCGCCGGGAGGCGATCCGGCAGGCGCTGCAGGGCGCCCAAGCAGGGGATTTCGTGGTTATCGCCGGCAAGGGGCATGAGACCTACCAGATTGTCGGCGACCAGGTGCTGCCCTTTGATGATTACCAGGTGGCGAGGGAGATTCTGCAAAAGGAGAATATATTTTAGTGATGGAGCCGATCCGCGTCTTGGAGATCGCTACTGCTATGAATGGCCGTCTGCTGCAGGGCAACCCGGAGACAGTGGTTGATGGTATCGCTATCGACAGTAGGAAGGCTGAGCGGGGGCAGCTTTTTTTTGCTTTTCCTGGCAGCGAATCTGACGGGCACCTATATATAGACGATGCCCTGAGCCGGGGAGCGGCGGCGGCGGTGATCTCCAGGCAGGTTTCCGTTGATAGTGGCCAACCGTTGATCATGGTGGCGGACCCGTTTCAGGCGCTTCAGGCCCTGGCCCGCTATTACCGGCAGTTATTCACGCTGCCCGTGGTGGCTGTGACCGGCAGTACTGGTAAAACCACCACTAAGGACCTGATCGCCGGAGTGCTGGGGATCAGCCTGCGAGTATTGAAGACTGAAGGAAACCAGAACAACGAGATCGGGCTGCCCCTGACCCTAATGCGCCTGGATCGGGGCTACGGCGCCATGGTTCTAGAGATGGCCATGCGGGGCCCGGGGGAAATTGCTGCCCTGTGCCAACTCAGCCAGCCTCAGATCGGCGTGATTACCAATATTGGAATGACCCATCTGGAGCGGTTGGGCTCTCAGCAGGCGATTGCCGAAGCCAAGGGCGAACTGCTGGATGCCTTGCCCCCGGAGGGGTGTGCAGTTCTAAACGGAGAGGACGGCTGGCAGCGGCAGTTGGCACGGAAGTGCCGGTGCGACGTGATCTTTTACGGCCCTGGACCTGAATGGCCGGTGAACGCCAGCGATATCGTCATGAACGGCTTACGGGGATCCGAATTTCTGCTGCACACACCGTTGGGAGAGGCTCAGTGCCAGCTGCCACTGCCAGGACGCCACAATGTCTCCAATGCCCTGGCGGCGGCAGCGGTGGGCTCCCGGTTCGGGCTGCCTCCGGAACAGATTGCCCGGGGCCTCGGGGCGGCTTCCCTTACGGGGATGCGCCTGGAGATCAAGAGGGGGATCGCTGGCAGCACTATCATTGATGATACTTACAATGCCAGCCCGGCCTCGGTCAAGGCCGCCCTACGGTTGTTGGCGGATGTTCCCGACCGGGGGCGGGCAATTGCGGTGCTGGGAGACATGTATGAGCTGGGGGCGGCCACAGAGGCCGGGCACCGCTCGGTGGGTGAGTGCGCCGCAGCCCTGCAGGTCGATTACCTGTGCACGGTAGGGGGGCTGGCCCGGGAGATCGCTATCGGAGCGCGGGCCGCGGGCCTGCCCGATGGGCAGATCGGCGTATTTTCTGACAACCAGGCCGTCATCGCCTTTATGGGGGAGTTAGTCAAGAGCGGGGACGTGATTCTGGTAAAAGGATCGCGGGGCGCCAGAATGGAGCAGATCGTAGCGTCCCTGAGCGAGGGTGGTTGAAGTGAACGAGATCACCGGGGTGGGGATTGCCTTAGTGCTCAGCCTGCTGTCTACCCTGTTGCTGGGCAAGCTGCTCGTGCCCCTGCTGAATCGCCTGAAGTTCGGGCAGGAGGTCCGTGATGACGGACCCAAGTCACATCTAAAAAAACAGGGTACGGCCACCATGGGTGGTCTGCTGATCATCGGAGGTACCGGCGTGGCCAGCCTGCTGGTCGCCGGTCAGGCCTACGAGACCCTGTTGCTGGTGGGGATGATGGTCGGTTGCGGGCTGTTAGGATTTGCCGATGACTTCTTGAAGGTAGTGTTGAAGCGGTCTCTCGGCGTTAAGGCCCGCACCAAGTTTTTGGTGCAGATACTGCTGGGGCTGGCACTGGCCTGGGCGGCGTTCAGCCTGCATCAGGAGACCACCGTGTTGCTCCCCTTCACCGGATTCAGGGTTGACCTGGGTGTATACTACTACGCCCTGGTGGTGTTTATTCTGGTTGCCGCTGCCAATGCCGTCAATCTTACCGACGGCCTTGACGGCCTGGCCAGTGGCTTGATGCTGGTAGTGGCGGTAGCCTTTGTCCTGATCGCCTGGATGACCGGGCAGAACACTGCGGCGGTCTTTGCCGGGGCACTCGGAGGCAGCTGTCTGGGGTTTCTATACTTCAACCATTACCCGGCCCGGGTCTTTATGGGGGATACCGGTTCCCTGGCCCTGGGCGGGGCCATGGCCACCTTGGCAGTACTGACCCGTACTGAACTGGTGTTGCTGATCCTGGGCGGGGTCTTCGTCCTGGAAACCCTGTCGGTGATCATCCAGGTGATCTCCTACCAGCTAACGGGTAAGAGGGTGTTCAGAATGAGCCCCCTGCATCATCACTTCGAACTGTCGGGTTGGACGGAAACCAGGGTTGTGCGCTGGTTCTGGATGCTGGGATTATGCTGCGCGGTCTTGAGTTTTTGGGCGATGCGAGGTCCCCATTAGCAATATCATTATGAGAACACCTTAATTGTTATTGATGTGTCATACTGTTTATGGCTGCTTTTAAATCTTTATTCCGACCTCGGACCTCCTGTCTCTGACCTCCGAGCTCGGTAGGAGCGTGTGCATGTTGAACTTTGAAGACAAAAGAGTGCTGGTTATCGGCATGGCCCGCAGCGGACAGGCGGTTACGCGCTGGCTGATCAGGCTGGGTGCCCGCGTGACCGGCGCCGATATCAAAGAGGAACAGGAGCTGGGCGAGGGGCTGACCGAGCTTAAAGGGCTCCCCGTTAAGCTGATCACCGGCGGTTATCCGGACTTAAAGCAAGGTCTGTTCGACCTGGTAGTGATCAGTCCGGGAGTTCCTCCGACCATACCGCCGGTACAGGCGGCTGCCAGGCTGGGTGTTCCGATCTGGAGCGAGCTGGAACTGGCAACCCGGTTTGTCCACGAGCCGATCATTGCGGTCACCGGTACCAACGGTAAGACCACCACCACAGCCCTCATCGGTTACATATTCCAGCAGGCCGGACGCCAGGTGGTGGTAGCTGGCAACATCGGCCTGCCGGTCATTCAGGAAGTGGAGCGGGCGAAAGACCAGGGGATCGCGGTGGATGACTGGGTCTTGGAGGTCAGCTCCTTTCAACTGGAACACTGCTTCGATTTTCACCCGCACATCTCTGTCTTGTTGAACCTTACCCCGGACCACCTGGACCGGCATACCACTCTTGACGAGTATGGCCGGGTCAAGGCACGGATCTTTCAGAATCAGGGCCCGGAGGATTTTGCTGTGTTAAACCTGGACGACCCCTGGGTGGCAGCCAACATCCACGGCCTGTCAGCCCGGGAGTGCTGGTTTTCGACAAGACAGGTACCGGCCGCGGGGGTTGGTGTGGCCGACGGCAACATCGTCTACGACAGCCACCGCGTTAGAAAGATCCTCTGCCCGGTGCAGGATGTGCGCATCCCGGGGCAACACAATCTGGAAAACGCCCTGGCTGCCGTGACGGTGGCATTATTGGCCGGGGCCGCCCCTGAAGCCATCGCGGCAGCCCTATCCAGCTTTCCGGGAGTGCCGCACCGGCTGGAACCGGTGGCGGTGATCGGTGGCGTAAAGTATGTCAACGACTCCAAGGGAACCAACCCGGAATCAGTGTTGAAGGCCCTGGATTCCTACCAGGAACCGATCATCCTGATCGCCGGAGGCAGGCCCAAGGGGAGTGACTTTACCGAGCTGGCCAAGCGGATTAAGAGCAGGGTCAAGGCACTGATCCTGCTGGGCCAGGCCGCTCCGCAGATCGAGCAGGCGGTGCGGGCAGCCGGGTACGCGGCGATCTGGAATGAAAAAGATCTTGACGGTTGTGTCAACACTGCAGCCCGGCTGGCTGTGCCAGGTGACCTGGTCCTGCTGTCTCCTGCCTGTGCCAGTTGGGATATGTTTCGCGATTATGAGCAGAGAGGCGATCTCTTCAAAAAGCTGGTGCTTGGTCTTGGTTCTCCGATTTGAAGTAGGCTCTGAAGCTTCGCTTCAGGCGCGCCTGCGCACTAAGGAGGTGCGACCGTGAAACCGTACAAACAGCCACCTGACTTCGTACTCTTTTTGGACATCCTGGTGCTGCTTACCATCGGCATTATCATGGTTTTTAGCTCGAGTTTTGTAACGGCGCAAACTACTTACGGCGATGGTTTTTACTTTCTGAAGCGCCAACTGCTCTGGGCACTGTTGGGAATCTTCGGCATGATCGCTCTGATGCGCATCGATTACCGGCTTTACAAAAAATGGGCCAAACCTTTTTTCCTGGTGGCGATCCTGCTCCTGATCATCGTACTGATCCCCGGTGTGGGGATCAAGATCAACGGAGCCCGGCGCTGGCTGGGCACGGAGGCCCTCCGCTTCCAGCCCTCCGAGGTGGCCAAGCTGGCCCTGGTACTGTTTCTGGCCCGGTATCTCTCGGCGAATCAGAATAGCAGCAAGCAGTTTATCAAGGGTTTTGCCGTGCCCCTGCTGTTGGTCGGCCTGGTTTGCGGTTTAATGTTGCTGCAGCCGGACCTGGGGACGGCGGTCACCATCGCCCTGACCTCCTGCCTGATGATCCTGGCGTCAGGCGCTCGCAAGACTCACCTGGTGGGCCTCGCCCTGCTAGGGGTGGTCCTACTGGGGGTGGCCATCGCGGTGGCGCCGTACCGCCTGGCCCGGTTCACCGCTTTTCTCAATCCCTGGGCTGACCCCCTGGGGAACGGGTTTCAGACCATCCAGTCCCTTTACGCCATTGGATCGGGGAGGCTTTTTGGCATGGGGCTGGGGATGGGCCGGCAGAAGTTCCTGTATCTGCCCGAGGTGCAGACAGACTTTATCTACGCCGTGATCGGCGAGGAATTGGGCTTTATCGGGGCTATTTTTGTGCTGCTGTTGTTTTTTGTGTTCATGTGGCGAGGATTGAAGATCGCCCTGAAGGTGCCGGATACTTTTGCTTCTCTGACCGCGGTAGGCATCACCATCAACGTGGTGTTGCAGGCATTCATCCACATTGGTGTAGTTACCGGCTCGCTGCCGGTCAAGGGGATTACGCTGCCCTTCATCAGCTATGGCGGCTCTTCTCTAACCTTGACTTTATTGATGATCGGAATATTGTTAAACATCTCACATTATGCAGAGGAATAGAGGAAGCCAGTATGCGTGTCATGATCACAGGCGGGGGAACCGGTGGCCACCTCTATCCGGCCCTTGCTGTTGCTGAGCAGTTGCAGGAGCAGGACCCTGACGGCCGGATTCTCTTCGTTGGTACTGAGGATGGGTTGGAATCTACGGTAGTGCCGGCCCGGGGTTTTGCCTTTCATCCTGTTTCCGCGGTCAAGTGGCCGCGCCAATTATCGGCACCGGCCTTTGCTTTTTTGCCCTCATTATGGCGGGGATACCGCCAGAGCCTGGCTGTAATCCGGGAGTGGCATCCCCAGGCTGTCTTTGCTACCGGGGGCTATGTATCGGTACCACTGGCCATGGCTGCAGTGCGGTTGTGCATACCCCTATTTCTCCATGAACAGAATACGGTTCCGGGGATGGCCAACCGCTTATTGTCCCGCTGGGCGCGTGCGGTATTTCTGACCTTTCCGGTACAGGATGGCAAGCTGGCTGGAACGGCCAGGGTCATTCATACCGGTTTGCCGATTCGCCAGGAGATCCTGAAGGTCACCAGGCCGGATGGTCTGAACTATTTACACCTGGATCCGGGACTGCTGACCGTGCTGGTCACGGGAGGCAGCAGGGGGGCCAGGCGCATCAACCAGGTGATGTTGGAAGTCTACCGGATGCTGGCAGAGAGTGAACACCGGCCGCTGCAGTTTGTGCATCTGACAGGCAGGGTGGAGTATGGGGCATTATGCCAGCAGATGGCAGAGCAGGGAATAAATGAAGGTAAAGTTGGAAAAATAGTGATGAAGCCGTATCTCGAGGAGATGGAGTATGGATTGGCAGTTGCCGATCTGGTGATCAGCCGTGCCGGCGCAGCCACAATAGCTGAACTGACAGCCCTGGGGATACCGGCAATTCTGATTCCGTACCCCTATGCAGCGGGCAACCATCAATATCAAAACGCCTTGCATCTCACCAAAGAGGAGGCCGCAGTACTGATCCCGGAATCGGAGCTGACTCCGGAGCGACTGTTTGAGCAACTGCAGCAAATAATCGGAGACGATGCCCGGCGACAAGGCATGGGCCTGGCTGCACGCCGCTTGGGCAGGCCACAGGCGGGTGAGATCATTGCCCGTACCATCCTGAAGGCTGGCCGCGGCTTCCGTACAAGGCGGCAGAAGCAGATAGTAACCTCCGAAAAGAGCGAGACATAGAATGTTGGTGCGAATAAGTTTGAAAATGGACGATAAAGTGCACATTGAGGGAGGAGATGGAAAATTGCAGGATAATTGGTATCATTTCATCGGGATCGGGGGCACGGGCATGAGCGGGCTTGCCAAGATTATGCTGGAACTGGGCAAGCGCGTGAGCGGCTCCGACCTGGTGCCTTCTGCCAATGTTAAACGCTTGGTCGAAATGGGGGCGCAGATCTCTATTGGCCACGCGGCGGGAAATATTCATCCGGATGTGGACAATGTGGTCGTCTCTTCAGCGATTCCTCCCTCCAACGAAGAGTTAGACGCTGCCCGCGGTTTGGGCATCAATGTGATCAGCAGGGGTGAACTGTTGGCCCAGTTGATGAGAGAAGCCAAGGGCATAGCCATTGTCGGGGCTCATGGCAAGACTACCACCAGCTCGATGATCTCGCTCCTGCTTTCCGCCAATGGCCTCGATCCCACTTTCATCATCGGCGGAGAGGTTCATGACATGGGCGGCAATGCCAAACTGGGTACTGGAGAATACCTGGTGGCAGAAGCGGACGAAAGCGATGGCTCCTTTTTGAAGTTGGAGCCCTATGGAGCGGTGATTACCAATATAGACAACGATCACCTGGATTATTATAAAAATCTTACCACCATGAAGCGGGCCTTCCAGCAGTTTCTTAACCAGGTCAGGCCCGGTGGCTTTACGGTGCTGTGTGCCGACAACGAGCATGTGCGCAGTCTCGACCCCGGTCAAAACGAGTCCATCAGCTACGGTTTGTCCGGCGAACCGGCGTATAAAGCTATTAACGTGGCCCGCAACGAATTCAGTACCACGGCCGAGGTGCTGCTCCGCGGACGCCCGCTGGGCCAACTGACCCTGGCAGTGCCTGGAGTACATAATGTTCTGAATGCACTGGCGGCAGTCGCGGTGGGCATGCGCCTGGGTCTGACTTTTGACCAGTGCGCCGCCGCCCTGGCCACTTTCAAGGGCGCCCAACGGCGATTTCAACTGGTGGCGCAGCTTGACGGCATCAAGATCGTTGACGATTACGCCCACCACCCCACGGAGATCAGGGCGTTATTCAGGGCCAGCGAGGGCATCAGGTGCCACCGGACGATCGCCGTGTTCCAACCTCATCGCTATACCCGGACTCAATTTCTCCAGGAGGAGTTTGGCGGGGCATTTCAGGGGGCGGACGTGGTCATCGTCACCGATATTTACTCAGCGGGGGAACAGCCGATTGAAGGGGTAACCGCTGACCTGATCGTCAAAGCCCTGCAGAGGAATGGGAAGGAAGTCATCTTTATGAGGCGCCTCGATGACGTGGTGGAGTACCTCAGAAACCAGATCAGATCGGGGGACCTGGTACTGACCATCGGCGCCGGCAATGTCTGGACTGTCGGCAAGAATCTTGCCAAGGCGCTGGAGCGCACTGTCCAATGAATTGGGAACAGCTAGCCCGGGATCTGCAAGCAGAGGTTGCCGGCAGGGTCATGGCCGGGGCTTCGATGAAACAGTATACCACCTGGCGTATCGGCGGCCCCGCAGACCTGCTGCTGATTCCTCAGGCAGAAGATGACGTGGTGGCAGCCCTGGAGTTTACCAGGCGGCATGACCTCCCGCTGACGGTGATCGGCAACGGCTCAAACCTGCTGGTCGGGGACAGCGGGATCAGGGGCCTGACCCTGAGGATCGGGGGAGGGCTACAGGAACTGCAGGTCGGAGAGAAGGAGATTGTGGCCGGCGCCGGGGTCTTTCTCCCGACCCTGTCTCGAGCGGCGTTGCGGGGTCATTTGAGCGGCCTGGAATTTGGGGGTGGTATTCCCGCCTCCCTGGGCGGCGCCCTGATCATGAATGCAGGCGCCTTTGGCCAATCCATCGGAGCGAGTGTCAGATCGGTCGACACCATCGATTATAAGGGTGCCCGGCAGACCTGGAAGACCGCTGAGTTGGAATTTGATTACCGCTACTCAACCCTGCAATTGCAGGCTCTCATTATCGTTAAGGCCAGTCTGGAACTGCAGCCAGCGAAACAGAAAGAGATTAGGGAGCGCTTTGAATACTATTTAGAGTACCGCAGCAGTCACCACCCGCTTGATCAACCTTCAGCGGGCAGCGTTTTCCGTAACCCGTCAGACCAACCGGCCGGACAACTGATCGAAATGGCGGGGTTGAAGGGGTTTCGGGTAGGAGACGCCCAGGTATCAGTCAAACACGCCAATTTTATAATGAACCTGGGAAGTGCTACGGCAACTCAGGTCAGAGCACTCATAGAGATTATTCGGGAACGAGTTTTGGCCCGGTTCGGCATCGACCTTGAAACTGAGGTGCGTGTGGTGGGGGAGGAAAGGTGAGCTTGAGTGGAGCGGTTAATTATCACTGGTGGATCCAGGTTAAAAGGTGTTGTCACGATCAGCGGCGCCAAAAATGCAATTCTTCCCATTCTGGCAGCATCACTATTAAGTGAAAGCCCCCTGGTGCTGGAAGGCGTTCCCTGTCTGGATGACGTCAAGATCATGAAGGATGTATTGCAGGAGCTTGGCGTCAAGGTCAATTGGGATGGGGATATCATGGAGATCAACCCCTCAGGCATCAATTCCACGGAGGTATCGCCTTCTTTGATGAGGATGATGCGCGCCTCCAACCTGGTGATGGGGGCCTTGCTGGGACGTTTTGGAAGAGCGCGGGTATCGCAACCCGGAGGCTGCACCATCGGCACGCGGCCAATGGATCTCCACCTGAAGGGATTTATCGCCCTGGGGGCGGAAGTGGGCCAGAAGCACGGCTTTTTTGAGGTCAATTGCGCCAAGTTGGAGGGCGCGGAGATCCACCTGGACTTTCCTAGCGTCGGGGCTACGGAGAATATCATGATGGCTGCGGTCCTGGCCCAGGGAACCACGATCATCCGCAATGCCGCCCGGGAGCCGGAGATCATCGATCTGCAAAACTTCCTGAACAAGTTGGGAGCGCAGATCAAGGGTGCTGGCTTGGATATCATCCGCATCGACGGTGTTCCCAGGGTTGGACGGGAGATCAATTACCGGGTCATCCCTGACCGGATCGAAACCGGCACCTACATGGTGGCTGCCGCGGTGACCAGGGGGGACATTCTGATCAGGAACACCATTCCGGAACACGTGGAGCCGATCACTGCCAAGTTGCGGGAGGCTGGGATAGAAATTAAAGAAAAAGAGGACTGGATCCACGTGCGGGGCGTTGATCACTGGAATGCCCTGGACGTCCGGACCATGCCTTTCCCCGGCTTTCCGACCGACATGCAGGCCCAGATGATGGTTTTGCTCAGTCTGGCCAGGGGCACCAGCATCATTACCGAGAATATCTTCGAAAATCGTTTTCAGCACGTTGGGGAACTGCGACGGATGGGTGCCCTGATCCGGGTAGAGGGACGCAGCGCCGTGGTGGAGGGGGTGGAGCATCTGACCGGAGCGGTGGTGGAGGCCACCGACCTCAGGGCCGGAGCGGCCCTGGTGCTGGGAGGCCTGGCTTCGGACAACACCACCATCGTCGAGGGACTGCAGCATATCGACCGGGGCTATGAAAAACTGATATCAAAGCTTTGCATATTAGGGGCCAAGGTGCGCCGAGAGCCCTAATCTTTTTATCCTGGGAGTGGACAAGCATGGTCAATGCGCAACCGGTGGCCAGAAAACCCAGAAGGGCCAACCCGAGAGGCTACCTGAGGCGGCTCAGGGTGATCCTGCTCGCCGCTTTTATTATTTATGCCTGCTATTATTTCAGCCAATCCCCCTTTTTCTCCATTCAAAAAGTCGAGGTTGCCGGGCAGAAGCACCTGTCCGCCGCCGAGATCATCAGGGTCAGCGGTCTGGGTACGGGGATCAATATCTTTCAGGTCAATCTTGACCAGGCTAAAAAACGGCTGCTGGCCAACCCCTGGATCGAGAGCGCCGCCATACGGCGCAAACTTCCCCGGGCGATCCAGATCACCGTTAAGGAGCGGCAGCCAAGCGCCATCCTGCTGGCGGATCAGCGCTGGCTGGTGTTGGACCGCAACGGTGTCTGCATTGACTCTGTGAACTCCCTGCGCCTGTACAACCTGCCGATCATTACCGGGATCAAGCCTGACACCACGGACCCGGGCAAACTGGTCAGCGCCAACCCGCTCTTGCAGCCGGTCCTGGCAGCTCTGGACCTCGACGTGGAGAACTTTTTTTCCGAGGTCAACATTTCTGATGGCAACAATCTGGTAGCCTATACCAGGGATAGTGTTCCGGTGCTGCTCGGTAAGTGCGAGGACCTGCACTCCAAGCTAGTTACAGCCCAATCTCTGATGGTAAATAATAGCATCTCCGGAGCGGTAGTGTACGTGGATCTCCGCTCTGCCCAGGTGCCGGCAGTCAAGTATCTGGAAACAGGCAACCAAAAAAACGAGAAATTGTTAAAGGGAGATTAAACATAAAAAGGGAAATATTAATTTTTGTTGAATTAGAATATAAACATCCGGTGGAGGTGCCAATTTGGCCCGGGGAGACACCATAGTTGGACTGGACGTAGGAAGCACCAAGGTTGCTGTCATAGTGGGCAGCCTGGGATCGGATGGCCAACTGCAGATCATTGGATTTGGCTTGGCCCCATCTGCCGGAATCCGGCGCGGCAGCGTCATCGACATCGAAAACACCGTTCGATCTATTGAAGCGGCGATTGAAAAAGCCGAACAGATGAGCGGACGGGCGATCGATGGAGGGTACGTTGGCATCACTGCTACTTCGGTCGCCTCTATCAATAACCGGGGAGTGGTGGCGGTCGCCGATCCCGAACAGGAGATCACCCGGGATGATGTGGACCGGGTGCTCCAGGCGGCTCGGGTCATCGCTTTGCCTCATGATCGCCGGGTGGTGCATGTAATTCCGCGGCAATTTATCGTTGACGGCAACGATGGCATTCTGGACCCGGTCGGTATGATCGGTGCCAGGTTGGAAGTCGAGACCCAGATCGTTACCATCACCAACGCTTCCGTGCAAAATTTACTAAAATGCTGTGAGCGAGCAGGCTTTCGGGTTCAGGAACTGGTGTTAAATTCCCTGGCATCCGGAGAGGCAGTGCTGTTCCCGGCCGAGAAGGAACTGGGAGTGGTGCTCGTGGATATCGGCGGAGGCACCACCGATATCGCTATTTTTGATCAGGGATCGCTCTGGTATAGCGCGGTGCTGCCAGTCGGTGGGGATTACATCACCAGCGATCTGGCGGTGGGATTGCGTACTCCCTTGAACAAGGCGGAGGAACTGAAGAAGCAGATGGGTTGTGTCCTGCCTGCGTTGACCCCGGATAACGAGATCGTCGAAGTGACCAGCGTGGGTGGCCAGCAGACGCAGCAAGCCTCGAAAAAAATGATTGCCAGTATTATTCAGCCGCGAGCGCAGGAAATACTTGGACTGGTGAAGAATCAATTGGAAAAGTCGCGCTATCAGGGATTGCTGCCCGGGGGGATCGTGCTCACGGGAGGCACGGCCTTGACGGAAGGTATGGTGGAACTGGCCACTGAAGAGATGGAACAGCCGGTGCGGTTAGGCTTTCCAGAGGCGGTGGGCGGCCTGGCAGATGTGATCCACAGCCCTGTTTTTGCCACCGGCATCGGGTTGCTGGCTTACGCGGCCAAGCGTCACACCACGGACATGGAAAAAACCGAGGGGCTCTCCTGGAAGTATACGCTCGACAAATTTAAAAGGTGGTTTAAAGATCTCTTTTGAAATGGGGATGAGTAGGGAGATGTTGGAATTGGAGTTAGAGGTAAATCAGTTTGCCAATATCAAAGTGATTGGGGTGGGCGGCGGCGGCAATAACGCTGTAAACCGCATGATTAAAGCTGGCTTGAAAGGGGTCTTTTTCTGTTCGGTGAATACCGATGCTCAAGCCCTGAACTTTTCTCTGACGGAACAGAAGATCCAGATCGGCGCAAAACTTACCAAGGGATTAGGTGCCGGAGCAGACCCGGAGATTGGCTTCAAGGCCGCCCAGGAGAGTCGTGATGAACTAAACCAGGTGCTGCGCGGGGCGGACATGGTCTTCGTCACCGCCGGCATGGGCGGTGGTACCGGAACGGGCGGGGCCCCGGTGGTGGCCGAAGTCGCCAAGGAATTAGGAGCCCTGACGGTGGGCGTGATCACGCGACCGTTTACTTTTGAGGGCAAGAAAAGAGCGCTCCAGGCCGAAAAGGGGATTCAGGAACTGAAGAGCAAGGTCGATACCCTGATCATCATCCCCAATGACCGCCTTCTGCAAGTCATTGACAAGAATACTTCGATCAACGAGGCCTTCCGGATTGCGGATGATGTCCTCAGACAGGGTGTGCAGGGCATTTCGGACCTGATCTCGGTACCCGGCCTGATTAACCTGGACTTCGCCGATGTCAAGACCATCATGACAGAGACCGGTTCGGCCCTGATGGGAATCGGTAGCGCTCAGGGTGAAAACAGGGCGGCGGAAGCGGCGCGCATCGCCATCTCCAGCCCCTTGCTGGAGACCTCCATCGAGGGAGCGAAGGGTGTCCTGTTGAATATCACCGGCGGGCCCAGCCTCGGCCTGTTCGAGGTGAACGAGGCTGCGGAAATCATCCAGCAGGCGGCAGACCCGGAGGCCAACATCATCTTCGGAGCGGTGATCGATGATAGTATGGATGACGAGGTTCGGGTAACCGTGATCGCCACGGGCTTTGATGTTAAGCCGGCGGTCAAGGACTCCACCGTGATCGACTTTAAGTCTTTTGCTTCAGAGGATCTGGACATACCGGCCTTTCTACGGAAGCGTTAATGAACGGTAGCCAGGTTCCCGGTTGACCATGCTCAGTTTGGCATGAGCGGCTAGGGCTTATTTAAAATTCAACTTTCGCGGGCGATTGCTGCTATTTGGCTTATTCAGTCAAATACGCAGCTTTTTTTATTTCGGCAGCAGCACAAACTGACATAAATTACCAGCTATTTCTTTTATAATTGACTGAGGCATAAACCACTTGCCTTTCCATATTTGGGCCTCATGAAGAAAGATGAGGTTCGGAATGGAGTTTGAGCGCAGCGCATATAAATGGTAAACGAGAGAGCAACAGGAACTGCCGGGATCTTTCACGATGCCTGATCAGAGGTGCAGATTATGCCTGAGCAACCGGTGATATACGTGGATGTGCTCTTCCTGATCAATTTTGTCATGGATTACGGGGTATTGTGGGCTGCTGCCAGGCTGTCCAGGATCCGGTTCATCTCTTGGCGGTTGGCAGGCGCCGCTTGCCTCGGAGCGATCTATGGAATTCTGGTGCTGCTTCCGGATCTCTATTTCCTGTCGGCTATCTGGATGAAGTTTCTGGCTTCCCTGGTCATGTTGGGGATCGCCTTTGCACCGCTGGCCTGGAAAAAGCTTGGGCAGGTGCTGCTGTACTTCTACCTGATCGCCTTTCTGATGGGCGGCGCCGTCCTGGGTTTTGTCTATTTTATGAACAGTTTCGCCATTCAGCCGGTATTTAGCGATGTGCCGCTCCCCTACCTGTGGCTGACGATCGCCCTGGGCACCGCGGTCCTGCTCGGCAAATGGGGAGTACCTTTTCTAAGAAAGACCTTTCTGCAAGACATGATGAAGGTTCCGGTGCTGATCATGCTACAAGGCCATGAAATCAAAGTAGACGGCCTGGTGGATACCGGCAACCAACTGGTGGACCCGCTCACTGGGGCGCCAGTGGTGATTGTAGAGTACGATGTGCTGGCGCCCTACCTGCCCCCACAGGCGAAATATTTATTTTCCGGAGGGGGAGAGGTGGACCTGGAAAAGGTAGCCCAATGCTTTGCGGAGGTTGGCTACGTCCTTCCGATCAGGGTGATCCCCTTTACGACCATCGGGAAACGGCATGGCATGCTGGTGGGATTCAAGCCAGATGAGATCATCATTCTAACCGGAGACCAGAAGGTACACAACGCCAATGTGGTGGTAGGGATCTACAGCCGGCATTTATCACCGCGGGGCACCTATCATGCCCTGTTGCACCCGGACCTGCTACAGGCATCAGCCTGATGGTGAGCACTCAATTTTTCAAAGGGGGGATAGAAATGGAATTACCAAAGACTGCTTGGCTATGGCATTTTAGAAATATAATGGCCCGGCTCCTGAAAAAAATTGCGGACGATCAGGAGATCTATTACATTGGCAATCATGAAGCATTGCCACCCCCGCTCACCGGCGATGAAGAGATGGGTTTGCTGTCACGCCTGGAGACAGGCGATTCCAACGTCCGCAACGTGCTGATCGAGCGCAATCTGAGATTGGTGGTGTATATCGCCCGGAAGTTTGAAAACACCGGCGTGGGCATTGAAGACCTGGTTTCCATCGGCACCATCGGCCTGATCAAGGCGGTAAACACCTTCAAGCCCTCGCGCAACATCAAACTGGCCACCTATGCCTCCCGCTGCATCGAGAATGAGATCCTGATGCACCTGCGCCGCAGCAACAAGATGAAGGCAGAGGTCTCCTTTGACGAGCCACTGAACATCGACTGGGACGGGAACGAACTGCTGCTCTCCGATGTGCTCGGAACCGAGAATGATATCATCTACCGGGAGCTGGAGGAGGAGGTAGACCGAAACCTGCTGCATGGCGCGATCGATAAACTATCTGCCCGGGAGCGCAATATCATGGAACTGCGCTTCGGGCTGCGCGGGGAGAGTGAGAAGACCCAGAAAGAGGTGGCCGACTACCTGGGTATCTCCCAGTCCTATATCTCCCGCCTGGAAAAACGGATTATCAAGCGCCTGCGCAAAGAGATCTGTCGCTTCGATTAATTATAAGACCATAAAATGGCATAGCCGTCTTTCTTGCCGAAAAACGGATACTGAAATCAATATTAGGCAATCTAAAAAAGGGGTTAAGCCCCTTTTTTACTTTATCCGGCTGGCTAAATGGTGATTGCGGTATAAATTGAGACCCCCAAGGTAATAATGAACTACGACCAGAGAACCGGGTGCCCGCCCAAAAGGTGGGCGCGGGAGGATTTAGACGACATGGTTAATAAGGTTGAGATATGCGGCGTCAATACGTCCAAACTCCCGGTATTAACCAGCGCCCAGATGCGGGAACTGTTCCAATACATCCAGGACGGCGATAAAACAGCTCGTGAGAAGCTGATCGGCGGCAACCTTCGCCTGGTGCTGAGCGTCATCCAACGATTTATCAACCGCGGTGAATACGTCGACGACCTGTTTCAGGTGGGCTGCATCGGTCTGATCAAGGCTATCGATAACTTCGATCTGAGCCAGAACGTTAAATTCTCCACCTATGCCGTACCGATGATTATCGGAGAGATCAGGCGCTACCTGCGTGACAACAATCCGATCCGGGTCAGCCGCTCGTTGCGGGACATCGCCTACAAGGCGATTCAGGTTCGGGAAACCCTGGTGAACCGGCATTCCCGGGAGCCTTCCCTGAACGAGATTGCAGAAGAATTGAGCATCCCCAGGGAAGAGGTTATCTTTGCCATGGATGCTATCCAGGAGCCGGTCTCGCTCTTTGAACCGATCTATCATGATGGCGGTGACCCGATCTTCGTTATGGATCAGATCGGGGACGAGAAGAACCACGACGGCAACTGGCTGGAGCGGATCTCTGTCCGGGACGCCCTCCGGAAACTGAGCGACCGGGAAAAACTGATCCTCACGCTACGCTTTTTTGAAGGCAAGACCCAGATGGAGGTTGCTGACGAGATCGGGATTTCCCAAGCCCAGGTCTCCCGTTTGGAAAAAGCCGCTCTCAATCATATGAAGAAATATGTCTGATCACTCAATCTGATCACTCTAAAAGGGAGTTATGAGCATGAGACGCAGGGTCGCGATCGCTATACTCGCTGGTGTGCTGCTGACAGGATTGATGGGGCCCTATACTCTGCAAGTGGTGGCCAAGGAGCGGGCCAGCAAGGCATACAATCAAGAAAACCTGATCAGGCTGCATATCATTGCCAATAGCAACAACCCCCAAGACCAGGCATTGAAGTATCAGGTGCGCGATGCCATCGTGGCTGCCTTGCGGCCCGAGTTGTTGCAACTACACAGCCGTCCGGCGGCCGAAGCGCTGCTGGCGGCTGAACGGGACAGGATCATCCGTATCGCCGAGCAGACTATTGCTGCTAACGGATATTCATATCCGGCCAGGATGGAGATCGGCAATTTCAATTTCCCCACCCGGGCTTACGGCGACCTGGTGCTGCCTGCCGGCAACTACAGGGCGGTAAGGATTGTGCTCGGCCAGGGGGCAGGAGCCAACTGGTGGTGTGTCCTTTTTCCTCCGCTCTGCTTCGTTGATGTTGCCGGATCTGGCGTCAGAACAGGCTATACCGGAAAGGATCCGGGCGAGACCCTGGCCAAGGGAGCAGCCCCGACTGTGGCGGTAAAGGACGATCTGAACCCGGTGGTCGACGGCGGCGGCGTGCAGTTCAGGCTGCGGATGTTGGACTGGTTGGAGACGGAATCGGGCTACATGGCCAGGCTGTTCAGTTCCTAAAAGATTATTGGCGGTTGAGACGATCGGAGGCACTAATTCCATCCTCTGCACATATAGTAGATCGGGGGGGGTGGAAGGTTTGGTCAAGATTTCGGAACTCCGTTTGCGTGATGTGATCAATACCATGGATGGAAAGCGGCTGGGCACCATCAAGGACATCGATTTTGACCTGGAGGCCGGCAAGATAAAATCCCTGATCCTGCCGGGCAGCGGCGGCCGTTTTTTCAGCATGTTTGCACGGAGTGAAGAAGTGGTGGTCCCATGGGAGAATATTACGAAAATAGGGGTAGACGTCATTTTGGTGAACCTGGGACCGGCTATCCAGCCAAATCGTCTGGAAAAGTAAAAAAAGATAAAGAAGAATTAAAGACCTCCGTCCCAAAAACTAGGGACTTTTTTTATGGCCCGAAGGCAGGATTTATGTAACTATATGTAGTATTATTTAAATATCGCATACTCAATATCTTGAGATTGCCAGCCTTTTATCGATGGTAATAAATGTTATCGGGGGGCAAGGGGATGCACTGTCCATACTGCAAAAGCAGTGATATCCGGGTGCTGGATTCCCGTTCCTCTGAGGAGCGGGATGCCATCAGGCGGCGCCGGGAGTGCGCCGGTTGCAACCGCCGCTTTACCACGTACGAGCGGATTGAAGAGGTGCCGCTCTGGGTGGTCAAGAAAGACAGGCGGAGGGAGCTGTTTAACCGGGAGAAGCTCCTGCGGGGAATCATGAAGGCCTGTGAAAAGCGCCGGGCCACCCTGGAGACGATCTCGTCCCTGGTGGATGATATTGAGCGCACTCTGAAGGATGCGCCCAACTCCGAGGTGCCCAGCGTGGAGATCGGACGCCTGGTGATGGAGCACCTGCGCACCGTCGATAAGGTGGCCTACATCCGCTTCGCTTCGGTTTACCGCGAATTCAAGGATGTGGGGGAGATCCTCACCTGCCTGGAGGAGCTGAGCCTGGAGAATTCGGCAGCAAGGGAAAAGAGGCATCGGTAGAGGGCATGCCTTTAGATATCGGCACTGAGGTTTATGGCGTCAACAGAAATTGTTACAGAGTTGAAGGGCTGATCGGGCGCGGGGCGTTCAGTGAGTTATACAGGATCGTATCGGATGAGGATGGGCGGTCCTATACCCTGAAAATGGCGTCGACTCTGCAATTACAGGAGGATGAGCCGGATCTCCTCGCCAACGAAGGTAGCATGGCGCCGCTTATCGATCATTCCAATGTGATCCGGGTCTACTATTTTCATGACGGCAGTGTGCACCCTGGCCTGCCTCCTTACCTGATCATGGATTACGCGGACGGCGGCTCGTTGCAGGATATCCTGGATTGCCGGAGGAAAACCGGGGTTCAGTTTGGTGGCCAGCCGGTATGTGCGATGCTGTCCCAGTTAGCGGGGGGCATGAGGGCCGTCAACGAGGTGCTGATTCACGGCGATATCAAGCCGGATAATATTCTGGTTCAGGGCGGGAAGCTGAAGATATCCGACTTCGGGCTCGCTAAAATAATCGGGTCGACAGACGGGTCGGCTACCAGGGTGCTGCAGCACGAGCGGTACCTGGCGCCGGAGGTCTGGCAGCGCCAGGAGGACACCATCCAGAGGGATATGTACTCGGTGGGGATCGTCCTTTATGAACTGGCAACGCTGCAGCATCCTTACGAGGTGGGTTTGCAGGGGCGGCCGATCGCTTCCTGGAGAGAGGCCCATCTGTACACGCCGGTGGCGCCGCCGGACAGGCTCAACCCAGCATTACCGTCCGGTATCGCCCGGGTGATCGAGAGGATGATGGCCAAGCTGCCGGAAGATCGCTACGCTGGATGGAGCGAGATCGTTGACGGTCTAGAACCTGAATAAAAATAACACACTAAAATGTGGCAGCCAATAGGGAGACAGGGGGAGCGGCATTCATGTTTGCCAAAATTAAAAAGAGAGACGGAAGAGAAGTATCCTTCGACGATTCCAAGATCACCGGCGCCATCTTCAAGGCAGCCCGGGCGGTGGGGGGAGAGGACCGGGAAACCGCCATGGAGTTGACTCTGGATGTGATGCGGATGCTGAAACAGCAGTACAACGGGCAGGTCTTCGGGGTCGAGGACGTTCAGGATATGGTGGAGAAGATCCTGATCGAGAAGGGGCACGCCAAGACAGCCAAGGCCTATATCCTTTACCGGGACCGGCGCACCCGGCTGCGCGACGCCAAGGGCGAGCTGATGGACGTGGTAGAGGAGATCATCGCCGAAACCGACCGGGATAACGCTAACGTGGGCAATAGCCCGTCTGCCAAGATGCTGCAGATCGCCAGCGCCGCCAGCCGGAGGTATTACCTGACGCGCCTGATCGATGAGGATTATTCCCTGGCCCACAGCCGGGGAGACATCCACATCCATGATTTAGACTTCTACGCAACCACGGTTAATTGCCTTCAGATCCCCCTGGAAAAGCTATTAATGGAAGGATTTAACACCGGGCATGGCTTCATCCGGCCGCCCAAACGCCCGGCATCGGCCACCTCGCTGGCGGCGATCATCTTGCAGAGTTCGCAGAACGATATGTTCGGCGGGCAATCCTTCCCCTTCTTCGACAAGCAGATCGCGCCCTCGATGGATGGCGCCGACGAGGACCAGGTGTACCAGGCGATGGAGGCCTTGGTCTTTAACCTAAATTCAATGCATAGCAGGGCGGGGAGCCAGGTTCCTTTTTCTTCCATCAACCTGGGAACGGATACCAGCGAGACGGGGCGGCGGGTGACCCGGAATTTCCTGCTGGCCTATGAGGCCGGCCTCGGCCGCGGGGAAAACCCGATCTTTCCCAACGTCATCTTCCGGGCCCAGAAGGGCGTCAACTTCGAACCCGGTGACCCTAACTACGACCTGTTCCAGCTGGCCATCAGGGTGGCCAGCAAGCGCCTGAACCCGACCTTCAGCTTCATGGACTCCTCCTTCAACCAGCCTTACGGCGACCAGGTATCCTACATGGGCTGCCGCACCAGAACCATGGACAACCGCCGCGGCCCCTCCGTTACCACCGGGCGCGGCAATCTCTCCTTCACCACCATCAACCTGCCCCGGCTGGCGATCAAGGCGGAGCGCAACATGAAAAACTTCTACCGGCTGCTGGACGAGGTGACCGAACTGACCATCAACCAGCTCTACCACCGCTTCCAGGTGCAGTGCCGGCTCAGGGTCAAAGACCTGCCCTTTGTGATGGGCCAGAACCTCTACCTGGGTTCAGAGCAGCTAAAGCAGGAAGACTCCATTGAGCCCGCCATTGTCAATGGCACCCTGACCATAGGTTTCATCGGGCTGGCCGAAATGCTGGTCGCCCTGACCGGATACCACCACGGGCAGAGCAAGGAGGCCCAGGAGTTGGGACTAGAAGTGGTAGCCTACCTGAGAAAAAAAGCCGATGAGGCGAGCGAGCGCTTCAACCTCAACTACACGCTGCTGGCCACGCCGGCCGAGGGAACATGCAGCAGGTTTATCAAAATGGACCGCAAGGAGTACGGGATCATTCCCGGGGTTACCAACCAGGAGTATAATACTAATTCGTACCACATTCCTGTTCATTTTCCGATCAGCAGCTTTGATAAGATCAGCCTGGAGGGGCCCTATCACAAGTTCTGCAATGCGGGGCATATCAGCTATGTGGAGTTTGCCTCGCCGCCGCAGCACAACCCGGAGGCGGTGGAGGCGATCATCCGGCACATGGCCGAGAGCGACATGGGCTACGCCGGCATCAACTACCCGGTGGATTTCTGCTGCAACTGCGGTTTGCAGGGGATCATCAACGATCCGGACTGCCCGCGCTGCGGCTCCGGCAATATCCGGCGCATCCGGCGCATCACCGGCTACCTGAGCACCATCGATCGCTTCAACGATGGCAAGGTGGCGGAACTGAAGCACCGGTTGCCACACAGCTGAAACTCCAGCAGGCATTGATAGGCGATACCCCTAAAACATGTTTCTGGCTTGACGGTTGCCTTTGGACAAGCGGGGAATAGCAAAGAGCTAGCGTCTTAACGGAGGAAAACGCGTGAAGATCAGGGTGGCGGGAATAGACAGGGAGAGCGTGGTGGACGGCCCCGGGCTGCGGTTCGTCCTCTTTGTGCAGGGATGCCCGCATCGCTGTCCTGGTTGCCACAACCCTGAAGCCTGGGACTTTGACGGCGGCCAAGAGCTGGACACGGGAGAGATCCTGAGCCAGATCGAGGAGACCAGGCTGATCAGGGGAGTGACTCTCTCTGGAGGTGAACCTTTTGCGCAGGCAGGCGCTTGCGCCCTTATAGCCGAACAGGTTAGGGCCATGGGCCTGGATATTGTCTCCTATACAGGGAATACTTTTGAGGACCTGCTGGCCAGATCAGAACGGGAGCCTGACGTGAAACGGCTCCTGGAGGCGACGGATCTGCTGGTGGACGGGCCTTTCATCATCGAGGAGCGGGATTGGGATATCCCATTTCAGGGCTCGCGCAACCAGCGGCAGATCCTGGTGGCGGCATCCCTGGCAGCAGGTAAGGTGGTTCGGGTTGGCGCCTGAGAGTTCAATGAGAGAGGTATTCCCCAAATAAGAACATCCATGGTGATCCTGCACATCTACCACCAGAAGAAGATATGTCACGGAAGAAGAGGCATCCGGAGCAGAGGAGGGCGCAACGGCGCATGCCAATCAACGTCGATGATCTGGTAAGGGATGCCCTGGAGTCAGGGGCTACGCATGCAGCGATGGTGGATACGTCCAAGATCACATTCCACGAAGAGTTCAGGCAGGCCTGCGAAAAGAACGTGTGCCGGAAATACAATACCAACTGGATGGGCCCGCCGGCGATCGGCCCGATATCCGAGTTGATGGAAAGGGCCCGGAAATACAGGCAGGGGCTGCTATTCCAGACAGTCCATCAGCTTGCCAGAACCTTTGATTATCAGGGCATGCTTGAAGGCGGCAGGATCCACGAGCGGGTGTTCAGGACTCTTCTGGAAAAGATCAGAGCCAAGTATACATTCAGTGAGATGCTTCCCCTGAATGCAGGTTGTTGCAGCATCTGCGAGAGATGCGCCTATCTTGACCAGGAGCCGTGCCGCCACCCCGATCTGGCAGTCTCTTCGGTGGAGGCATACGGGATTGACGTGATGGCTCTGGAAAAAAATGCCGGAATTCCTTATTATAATGGTAAAGATACTGTTTCCTATGTCGGCCTGATCCTTTTTAATGAAGGGCACGCTCCGGCAAGTACAAGCGCCAATAGTTGATCGTGTTCATAACGGAATATAAAGAAAAGGGATAGTCATGGACTTTACATTGCAAAAAGAGCCTGGTATGGTACCTTATCTAACCTTGCCCGGCTTCGGCGGCGAGCGGGGCAACCATGGGGTGCGACTGGCCTTCACTACCCGCTGCGGCGGGGTCAGCACCGGGCCTTATGCTGAGTTGAATCTGGGCCTGAGCACTGGAGATGAACCCGGGTTGGTAGTCGAAAACCGGAGGTTGCTCTGCAATACGCTCGGCCTGGATGTTGGCCGGCTCTCCATTGTCAAACAAGTGCACAGCGACCGCGTGATGGTCGTCGATGATGACCGGGGCAGCGCTGCCCCGGTCATCATCGACGACCATCACGCGGTCGCTGTGCACTTGTTTGACAATGGAGAGCCGGCCAACATCCAGGCCGAGCGTATTGCAGAGCAACCTCCGGTTTTCGACTACCAACCCGGGTTCATCTCCAGTGCTCAGGCCCAGATTCAACTCAGCATAAGGCCCGGTGCTGACCCCGCCGCAGCGGGTAGTGAAGGCCAGTCGCACCCCATGGTTGCCCCGCTCGCCGCCGAAGCCGGGCAAGGTTAGATAAGGTACCATACCAGGCTCTTTTTGCAATGTAAAGTCCATGACTATCCCTTTTCTTTATATTCCGTTATGAACACGATCAACTATTGGCGCTTGTACTTGCCGGAGCGTGCCCTTCATTAAAAAGGATCAGGCCGACATAGGAAACAGTATCTTTACCATTATAATAAGGAATTCCGGCATTTTTTTCCAGAGCCATCACGTCAATCCCGTATGCCTCCACCGAAGAGACTGCCAGATCGGGGTGGCGGCACGGCTCCTGGTCAAGATAGGCGCATCTCTCGCAGATGCTGCAACAACCTGCATTCAGGGGAAGCATCTCACTGAATGTATACTTGGCTCTGATCTTTTCCAGAAGAGTCCTGAACACCCGCTCGTGGATCCTGCCGCCTTCAAGCATGCCCTGATAATCAAAGGTTCTGGCAAGCTGATGGACTGTCTGGAATAGCAGCCCCTGCCTGTATTTCCGGGCCCTTTCCATCAACTCGGATATCGGGCCGATCGCCGGCGGGCCCATCCAGTTGGTATTGTATTTCCGGCACACGTTCTTTTCGCAGGCCTGCCTGAACTCTTCGTGGAATGTGATCTTGGACGTATCCACCATCGCTGCATGCGTAGCCCCTGACTCCAGGGCATCCCTTACCAGATCATCGACGTTGATTGGCATGCGCCGTTGCGCCCTCCTCTGCTCCGGATGCCTCTTCTTCCGTGACATATCTTCTTCTGGTGGTAGATGTGCAGGATCACCATGGATGTTCTTATTTGGGGAATACCTCTCTCATTGAACTCTCAGGCGCCAACCCGAACCACCTTACCTGCTGCCAGGGATGCCGCCACCAGGATCTGCCGCTGGTTGCGCGAGCCCTGAAATGGGATATCCCAATCCCGCTCCTCGATGATGAAAGGCCCGTCCACCAGCAGATCCGTCGCCTCCAGGAGCCGTTTCACGTCAGGCTCCCGTTCTGATCTGGCCAGCAGGTCCTCAAAAGTATTCCCTGTATAGGAGACAATATCCAGGCCCATGGCCCTAACCTGTTCGGCTATAAGGGCGCAAGCGCCTGCCTGCGCAAAAGGTTCACCTCCAGAGAGAGTCACTCCCCTGATCAGCCTGGTCTCCTCGATCTGGCTCAGGATCTCTCCCGTGTCCAGCTCTTGGCCGCCGTCAAAGTCCCAGGCTTCAGGGTTGTGGCAACCAGGACAGCGATGCGGGCATCCCTGCACAAAGAGGACGAACCGCAGCCCGGGGCCGTCCACCACGCTCTCCCTGTCTATTCCCGCCACCCTGATCTTCACGCGTTTTCCTCCGTTAAGACGCTAGCTCTTTGCTATTCCCCGCTTGTCCAAAGGCAACCGTCAAGCCAGAAACATGTTTTAGGGGTATCGCCTATCAATGCCTGCTGGAGTTTCAGCTGTGTGGCAACCGGTGCTTCAGTTCCGCCACCTTGCCATCGTTGAAGCGATCGATGGTGCTCAGGTAGCCGGTGATGCGCCGGATGCGCCGGATATTGCCGGAGCCGCAGCGCGGGCAGTCCGGATCGTTGATGATCCCCTGCAAACCGCAGTTGCAGCAGAAATCCACCGGGTAGTTGATGCCGGCGTAGCCCATGTCGCTCTCGGCCATGTGCCGGATGATCGCCTCCACCGCCTCCGGGTTGTGCTGCGGCGGCGAGGCAAACTCCACATAGCTGATATGCCCCGCATTGCAGAACTTGTGATAGGGCCCCTCCAGGCTGATCTTATCAAAGCTGCTGATCGGAAAATGAACAGGAATGTGGTACGAATTAGTATTATACTCCTGGTTGGTAACCCCGGGAATGATCCCGTACTCCTTGCGGTCCATTTTGATAAACCTGCTGCATGTTCCCTCGGCCGGCGTGGCCAGCAGCGTGTAGTTGAGGTTGAAGCGCTCGCTCGCCTCATCGGCTTTTTTTCTCAGGTAGGCTACCACTTCTAGTCCCAACTCCTGGGCCTCCTTGCTCTGCCCGTGGTGGTATCCGGTCAGGGCGACCAGCATTTCGGCCAGCCCGATGAAACCTATGGTCAGGGTGCCATTGACAATGGCGGGCTCAATGGAGTCTTCCTGCTTTAGCTGCTCTGAACCCAGGTAGAGGTTCTGGCCCATCACAAAGGGCAGGTCTTTGACCCTGAGCCGGCACTGCACCTGGAAGCGGTGGTAGAGCTGGTTGATGGTCAGTTCGGTCACCTCGTCCAGCAGCCGGTAGAAGTTTTTCATGTTGCGCTCCGCCTTGATCGCCAGCCGGGGCAGGTTGATGGTGGTGAAGGAGAGATTGCCGCGCCCGGTGGTAACGGAGGGGCCGCGGCGGTTGTCCATGGTTCTGGTGCGGCAGCCCATGTAGGATACCTGGTCGCCGTAAGGCTGGTTGAAGGAGGAGTCCATGAAGCTGAAGGTCGGGTTCAGGCGCTTGCTGGCCACCCTGATGGCCAGCTGGAACAGGTCGTAGTTAGGGTCACCGGGTTCGAAGTTGACGCCCTTCTGGGCCCGGAAGATGACGTTGGGAAAGATCGGGTTTTCCCCGCGGCCGAGGCCGGCCTCATAGGCCAGCAGGAAATTCCGGGTCACCCGCCGCCCCGTCTCGCTGGTATCCGTTCCCAGGTTGATGGAAGAAAAAGGAACCTGGCTCCCCGCCCTGCTATGCATTGAATTTAGGTTAAAGACCAAGGCCTCCATCGCCTGGTACACCTGGTCCTCGTCGGCGCCATCCATCGAGGGCGCGATCTGCTTGTCGAAGAAGGGGAAGGATTGCCCGCCGAACATATCGTTCTGCGAACTCTGCAAGATGATCGCCGCCAGCGAGGTGGCCGATGCCGGGCGTTTGGGCGGCCGGATGAAGCCATGCCCGGTGTTAAATCCTTCCATTAATAGCTTTTCCAGGGGGATCTGAAGGCAATTAACCGTGGTTGCGTAGAAGTCTAAATCATGGATGTGGATGTCTCCCCGGCTGTGGGCCAGGGAATAATCCTCATCGATCAGGCGCGTCAGGTAATACCTCCGGCTGGCGGCGCTGGCGATCTGCAGCATCTTGGCAGACGGGCTATTGCCCACGTTAGCGTTATCCCGGTCGGTTTCGGCGATGATCTCCTCTACCACGTCCATCAGCTCGCCCTTGGCGTCGCGCAGCCGGGTGCGCCGGTCCCGGTAAAGGATATAGGCCTTGGCTGTCTTGGCGTGCCCCTTCTCGATCAGGATCTTCTCCACCATATCCTGAACGTCCTCGACCCCGAAGACCTGCCCGTTGTACTGCTGTTTCAGCATCCGCATCACATCCAGAGTCAACTCCATGGCGGTTTCCCGGTCCTCTCCCCCCACCGCCCGGGCTGCCTTGAAGATGGCGCCGGTGATCTTGGAATCGTCGAAGGATACTTCTCTTCCGTCTCTCTTTTTAATTTTGGCAAACATGAATGCCGCTCCCCCTGTCTCCCTATTGGCTGCCACATTTTAGTGTGTTATTTTTATTCAGGTTCTAGACCGTCAACGATCTCGCTCCATCCAGCGTAGCGATCTTCCGGCAGCTTGGCCATCATCCTCTCGATCACCCGGGCGATACCGGACGGTAATGCTGGGTTGAGCCTGTCCGGCGGCGCCACCGGCGTGTACAGATGGGCCTCTCTCCAGGAAGCGATCGGCCGCCCCTGCAAACCCACCTCGTAAGGATGCTGCAGCGTTGCCAGTTCATAAAGGACGATCCCCACCGAGTACATATCCCTCTGGATGGTGTCCTCCTGGCGCTGCCAGACCTCCGGCGCCAGGTACCGCTCGTGCTGCAGCACCCTGGTAGCCGACCCGTCTGTCGACCCGATTATTTTAGCGAGCCCGAAGTCGGATATCTTCAGCTTCCCGCCCTGAACCAGAATATTATCCGGCTTGATATCGCCGTGAATCAGCACCTCGTTGACGGCCCTCATGCCCCCCGCTAACTGGGACAGCATCGCACATACCGGCTGGCCACCAAACTGAACCCCGGTTTTCCTCCGGCAATCCAGGATATCCTGCAACGAGCCGCCGTCCGCGTAATCCATGATCAGGTAAGGAGGCAGGCCAGGGTGCACACTGCCGTCATGAAAATAGTAGACCCGGATCACATTGGAATGATCGATAAGCGGCGCCATGCTACCTTCGTTGGCGAGGAGATCCGGCTCATCCTCCTGTAATTGCAGAGTCGACGCCATTTTCAGGGTATAGGACCGCCCATCCTCATCCGATACGATCCTGTATAACTCACTGAACGCCCCGCGCCCGATCAGCCCTTCAACTCTGTAACAATTTCTGTTGACGCCATAAACCTCAGTGCCGATATCTAAAGGCATGCCCTCTACCGATGCCTCTTTTCCCTTGCTGCCGAATTCTCCAGGCTCAGCTCCTCCAGGCAGGTGAGGATCTCCCCCACATCCTTGAATTCGCGGTAAACCGAAGCGAAGCGGATGTAGGCCACCTTATCGACGGTGCGCAGGTGCTCCATCACCAGGCGTCCGATCTCCACGCTGGGCACCTCGGAGTTGGGCGCATCCTTCAGAGTGCGCTCAATATCATCCACCAGGGACGAGATCGTCTCCAGGGTGGCCCGGCGCTTTTCACAGGCCTTCATGATTCCCCGCAGGAGCTTCTCCCGGTTAAACAGCTCCCTCCGCCTGTCTTTCTTGACCACCCAGAGCGGCACCTCTTCAATCCGCTCGTACGTGGTAAAGCGGCGGTTGCAACCGGCGCACTCCCGGCGCCGCCTGATGGCATCCCGCTCCTCAGAGGAACGGGAATCCAGCACCCGGATATCACTGCTTTTGCAGTATGGACAGTGCATCCCCTTGCCCCCCGATAACATTTATTACCATCGATAAAAGGCTGGCAATCTCAAGATATTGAGTATGCGATATTTAAATAATACTACATATAGTTACATAAATCCTGCCTTCGGGCCATAAAAAAAGTCCCTAGTTTTTGGGACGGAGGTCTTTAATTCTTCTTTATCTTTTTTTACTTTTCCAGACGATTTGGCTGGATAGCCGGTCCCAGGTTCACCAAAATGACGTCTACCCCTATTTTCGTAATATTCTCCCATGGGACCACCACTTCTTCACTCCGTGCAAACATGCTGAAAAAACGGCCGCCGCTGCCCGGCAGGATCAGGGATTTTATCTTGCCGGCCTCCAGGTCAAAATCGATGTCCTTGATGGTGCCCAGCCGCTTTCCATCCATGGTATTGATCACATCACGCAAACGGAGTTCCGAAATCTTGACCAAACCTTCCACCCCCCCCGATCTACTATATGTGCAGAGGATGGAATTAGTGCCTCCGATCGTCTCAACCGCCAATAATCTTTTAGGAACTGAACAGCCTGGCCATGTAGCCCGATTCCGTCTCCAACCAGTCCAACATCCGCAGCCTGAACTGCACGCCGCCGCCGTCGACCACCGGGTTCAGATCGTCCTTTACCGCCACAGTCGGGGCTGCTCCCTTGGCCAGGGTCTCGCCCGGATCCTTTCCGGTATAGCCTGTTCTGACGCCAGATCCGGCAACATCAACGAAGCAGAGCGGAGGAAAAAGGACACACCACCAGTTGGCTCCTGCCCCCTGGCCGAGCACAATCCTTACCGCCCTGTAGTTGCCGGCAGGCAGCACCAGGTCGCCGTAAGCCCGGGTGGGGAAATTGAAATTGCCGATCTCCATCCTGGCCGGATATGAATATCCGTTAGCAGCAATAGTCTGCTCGGCGATACGGATGATCCTGTCCCGTTCAGCCGCCAGCAGCGCTTCGGCCGCCGGACGGCTGTGTAGTTGCAACAACTCGGGCCGCAAGGCAGCCACGATGGCATCGCGCACCTGATACTTCAATGCCTGGTCTTGGGGGTTGTTGCTATTGGCAATGATATGCAGCCTGATCAGGTTTTCTTGATTGTATGCCTTGCTGGCCCGCTCCTTGGCCACCACTTGCAGAGTATAGGGCCCCATCAATCCTGTCAGCAGCACACCAGCGAGTATAGCGATCGCGACCCTGCGTCTCATGCTCATAACTCCCTTTTAGAGTGATCAGATTGAGTGATCAGACATATTTCTTCATATGATTGAGAGCGGCTTTTTCCAAACGGGAGACCTGGGCTTGGGAAATCCCGATCTCGTCAGCAACCTCCATCTGGGTCTTGCCTTCAAAAAAGCGTAGCGTGAGGATCAGTTTTTCCCGGTCGCTCAGTTTCCGGAGGGCGTCCCGGACAGAGATCCGCTCCAGCCAGTTGCCGTCGTGGTTCTTCTCGTCCCCGATCTGATCCATAACGAAGATCGGGTCACCGCCATCATGATAGATCGGTTCAAAGAGCGAGACCGGCTCCTGGATAGCATCCATGGCAAAGATAACCTCTTCCCTGGGGATGCTCAATTCTTCTGCAATCTCGTTCAGGGAAGGCTCCCGGGAATGCCGGTTCACCAGGGTTTCCCGAACCTGAATCGCCTTGTAGGCGATGTCCCGCAACGAGCGGCTGACCCGGATCGGATTGTTGTCACGCAGGTAGCGCCTGATCTCTCCGATAATCATCGGTACGGCATAGGTGGAGAATTTAACGTTCTGGCTCAGATCGAAGTTATCGATAGCCTTGATCAGACCGATGCAGCCCACCTGAAACAGGTCGTCGACGTATTCACCGCGGTTGATAAATCGTTGGATGACGCTCAGCACCAGGCGAAGGTTGCCGCCGATCAGCTTCTCACGAGCTGTTTTATCGCCGTCCTGGATGTATTGGAACAGTTCCCGCATCTGGGCGCTGGTTAATACCGGGAGTTTGGACGTATTGACGCCGCATATCTCAACCTTATTAACCATGTCGTCTAAATCCTCCCGCGCCCACCTTTTGGGCGGGCACCCGGTTCTCTGGTCGTAGTTCATTATTACCTTGGGGGTCTCAATTTATACCGCAATCACCATTTAGCCAGCCGGATAAAGTAAAAAAGGGGCTTAACCCCTTTTTTAGATTGCCTAATATTGATTTCAGTATCCGTTTTTCGGCAAGAAAGACGGCTATGCCATTTTATGGTCTTATAATTAATCGAAGCGACAGATCTCTTTGCGCAGGCGCTTGATAATCCGTTTTTCCAGGCGGGAGATATAGGACTGGGAGATACCCAGGTAGTCGGCCACCTCTTTCTGGGTCTTCTCACTCTCCCCGCGCAGCCCGAAGCGCAGTTCCATGATATTGCGCTCCCGGGCAGATAGTTTATCGATCGCGCCATGCAGCAGGTTTCGGTCTACCTCCTCCTCCAGCTCCCGGTAGATGATATCATTCTCGGTTCCGAGCACATCGGAGAGCAGCAGTTCGTTCCCGTCCCAGTCGATGTTCAGTGGCTCGTCAAAGGAGACCTCTGCCTTCATCTTGTTGCTGCGGCGCAGGTGCATCAGGATCTCATTCTCGATGCAGCGGGAGGCATAGGTGGCCAGTTTGATGTTGCGCGAGGGCTTGAAGGTGTTTACCGCCTTGATCAGGCCGATGGTGCCGATGGAAACCAGGTCTTCAATGCCCACGCCGGTGTTTTCAAACTTCCGGGCGATATACACCACCAATCTCAGATTGCGCTCGATCAGCACGTTGCGGACGTTGGAATCGCCTGTCTCCAGGCGTGACAGCAAACCCATCTCTTCATCGCCGGTGAGCGGGGGTGGCAATGCTTCATGATTGCCAATGTAATAGATCTCCTGATCGTCCGCAATTTTTTTCAGGAGCCGGGCCATTATATTTCTAAAATGCCATAGCCAAGCAGTCTTTGGTAATTCCATTTCTATCCCCCCTTTGAAAAATTGAGTGCTCACCATCAGGCTGATGCCTGTAGCAGGTCCGGGTGCAACAGGGCATGATAGGTGCCCCGCGGTGATAAATGCCGGCTGTAGATCCCTACCACCACATTGGCGTTGTGTACCTTCTGGTCTCCGGTTAGAATGATGATCTCATCTGGCTTGAATCCCACCAGCATGCCATGCCGTTTCCCGATGGTCGTAAAGGGGATCACCCTGATCGGAAGGACGTAGCCAACCTCCGCAAAGCATTGGGCTACCTTTTCCAGGTCCACCTCTCCCCCTCCGGAAAATAAATATTTCGCCTGTGGGGGCAGGTAGGGCGCCAGCACATCGTACTCTACAATCACCACTGGCGCCCCAGTGAGCGGGTCCACCAGTTGGTTGCCGGTATCCACCAGGCCGTCTACTTTGATTTCATGGCCTTGTAGCATGATCAGCACCGGAACCTTCATCATGTCTTGCAGAAAGGTCTTTCTTAGAAAAGGTACTCCCCATTTGCCGAGCAGGACCGCGGTGCCCAGGGCGATCGTCAGCCACAGGTAGGGGAGCGGCACATCGCTAAATACCGGCTGAATGGCGAAACTGTTCATAAAATAGACAAAACCCAGGACGGCGCCGCCCATCAGAAAGGCGATCAGGTAGAAGTACAGCAGCACCTGCCCAAGCTTTTTCCAGGCCAGCGGTGCAAAGGCGATCCCCAACATGACCAGGGAAGCCAGAAACTTCATCCAGATAGCCGACAGGAAATAGAGATCCGGAAGCAGCACCAGAATTCCATAGATCGCTCCGAGGCAAGCGGCGCCTGCCAACCGCCAAGAGATGAACCGGATCCTGGACAGCCTGGCAGCAGCCCACAATACCCCGTAATCCATGACAAAATTGATCAGGAAGAGCACATCCACGTATATCACCGGTTGCTCAGGCATAATCTGCACCTCTGATCAGGCATCGTGAAAGATCCCGGCAGTTCCTGTTGCTCTCTCGTTTACCATTTATATGCGCTGCGCTCAAACTCCATTCCGAACCTCATCTTTCTTCATGAGGCCCAAATATGGAAAGGCAAGTGGTTTATGCCTCAGTCAATTATAAAAGAAATAGCTGGTAATTTATGTCAGTTTGTGCTGCTGCCGAAATAAAAAAAGCTGCGTATTTGACTGAATAAGCCAAATAGCAGCAATCGCCCGCGAAAGTTGAATTTTAAATAAGCCCTAGCCGCTCATGCCAAACTGAGCATGGTCAACCGGGAACCTGGCTACCGTTCATTAACGCTTCCGTAGAAAGGCCGGTATGTCCAGATCCTCTGAAGCAAAAGACTTAAAGTCGATCACGGTGGAGTCCTTGACCGCCGGCTTAACATCAAAGCCCGTGGCGATCACGGTTACCCGAACCTCGTCATCCATACTATCATCGATCACCGCTCCGAAGATGATGTTGGCCTCCGGGTCTGCCGCCTGCTGGATGATTTCCGCAGCCTCGTTCACCTCGAACAGGCCGAGGCTGGGCCCGCCGGTGATATTCAACAGGACACCCTTCGCTCCCTCGATGGAGGTCTCCAGCAAGGGGCTGGAGATGGCGATGCGCGCCGCTTCCGCCGCCCTGTTTTCACCCTGAGCGCTACCGATTCCCATCAGGGCCGAACCGGTCTCTGTCATGATGGTCTTGACATCGGCGAAGTCCAGGTTAATCAGGCCGGGTACCGAGATCAGGTCCGAAATGCCCTGCACACCCTGTCTGAGGACATCATCCGCAATCCGGAAGGCCTCGTTGATCGAAGTATTCTTGTCAATGACTTGCAGAAGGCGGTCATTGGGGATGATGATCAGGGTATCGACCTTGCTCTTCAGTTCCTGAATCCCCTTTTCGGCCTGGAGCGCTCTTTTCTTGCCCTCAAAAGTAAACGGTCGCGTGATCACGCCCACCGTCAGGGCTCCTAATTCCTTGGCGACTTCGGCCACCACCGGGGCCCCGCCCGTTCCGGTACCACCGCCCATGCCGGCGGTGACGAAGACCATGTCCGCCCCGCGCAGCACCTGGTTTAGTTCATCACGACTCTCCTGGGCGGCCTTGAAGCCAATCTCCGGGTCTGCTCCGGCACCTAATCCCTTGGTAAGTTTTGCGCCGATCTGGATCTTCTGTTCCGTCAGAGAAAAGTTCAGGGCTTGAGCATCGGTATTCACCGAACAGAAAAAGACCCCTTTCAAGCCAGCTTTAATCATGCGGTTTACAGCGTTATTGCCGCCGCCGCCCACCCCAATCACTTTGATATTGGCAAACTGATTTACCTCTAACTCCAATTCCAACATCTCCCTACTCATCCCCATTTCAAAAGAGATCTTTAAACCACCTTTTAAATTTGTCGAGCGTATACTTCCAGGAGAGCCCCTCGGTTTTTTCCATGTCCGTGGTGTGACGCTTGGCCGCGTAAGCCAGCAACCCGATGCCGGTGGCAAAAACAGGGCTGTGGATCACATCTGCCAGGCCGCCCACCGCCTCTGGAAAGCCTAACCGCACCGGCTGTTCCATCTCTTCAGTGGCCAGTTCCACCATACCTTCCGTCAAGGCCGTGCCTCCCGTGAGCACGATCCCCCCGGGCAGCAATCCCTGATAGCGCGACTTTTCCAATTGATTCTTCACCAGTCCAAGTATTTCCTGCGCTCGCGGCTGAATAATACTGGCAATCATTTTTTTCGAGGCTTGCTGCGTCTGCTGGCCACCCACGCTGGTCACTTCGACGATCTCGTTATCCGGGGTCAACGCAGGCAGGACACAACCCATCTGCTTCTTCAGTTCCTCCGCCTTGTTCAAGGGAGTACGCAATCCCACCGCCAGATCGCTGGTGATGTAATCCCCACCGACTGGCAGCACCGCGCTATACCAGAGCGATCCCTGATCAAAAATAGCGATATCGGTGGTGCCTCCGCCGATATCCACGAGCACCACTCCCAGTTCCTTCTCGGCCGGGAACAGCACTGCCTCTCCGGATGCCAGGGAATTTAACACCAGTTCCTGAACCCGAAAGCCTGCTCGCTCACAGCATTTTAGTAAATTTTGCACGGAAGCGTTGGTGATGGTAACGATCTGGGTCTCGACTTCCAACCTGGCACCGATCATACCGACCGGGTCCAGAATGCCATCGTTGCCGTCAACGATAAATTGCCGCGGAATTACATGCACCACCCGGCGATCATGAGGCAAAGCGATGACCCGAGCCGCCTGGAGCACCCGGTCCACATCATCCCGGGTGATCTCCTGTTCGGGATCGGCGACCGCCACCACTCCCCGGTTATTGATAGAGGCGACCGAAGTAGCAGTGATGCCAACGTACCCTCCATCGATCGCCCGTCCGCTCATCTGTTCGGCTTTTTCAATCGCCGCTTCAATAGATCGAACGGTGTTTTCGATGTCGATGACGCTGCCGCGCCGGATTCCGGCAGATGGGGCCAAGCCAAATCCAATGATCTGCAGTTGGCCATCCGATCCCAGGCTGCCCACTATGACAGCAACCTTGGTGCTTCCTACGTCCAGTCCAACTATGGTGTCTCCCCGGGCCAAATTGGCACCTCCACCGGATGTTTATATTCTAATTCAACAAAAATTAATATTTCCCTTTTTATGTTTAATCTCCCTTTAACAATTTCTCGTTTTTTTGGTTGCCTGTTTCCAGATACTTGACTGCCGGCACCTGGGCAGAGCGGAGATCCACGTACACTACCGCTCCGGAGATGCTATTATTTACCATCAGAGATTGGGCTGTAACTAGCTTGGAGTGCAGGTCCTCGCACTTACCGAGCAGCACCGGAACACTATCCCTGGTATAGGCTACCAGATTGTTGCCATCAGAAATGTTGACCTCGGAAAAAAAGTTCTCCACGTCGAGGTCCAGAGCTGCCAGGACCGGCTGCAAGAGCGGGTTGGCGCTGACCAGTTTGCCCGGGTCCGTGGTGTCAGGCTTGATCCCGGTAATGATCGGCAGGTTGTACAGGCGCAGGGAGTTCACAGAGTCAATGCAGACACCGTTGCGGTCCAACACCAGCCAGCGCTGATCCGCCAGCAGGATGGCGCTTGGCTGCCGCTCCTTAACGGTGATCTGGATCGCCCGGGGAAGTTTGCGCCGTATGGCGGCGCTCTCGATCCAGGGGTTGGCCAGCAGCCGTTTTTTAGCCTGGTCAAGATTGACCTGAAAGATATTGATCCCCGTACCCAGACCGCTGACCCTGATGATCTCGGCGGCGGACAGGTGCTTCTGCCCGGCAACCTCGACTTTTTGAATGGAGAAAAAGGGGGATTGGCTGAAATAATAGCAGGCATAAATAATAAAAGCGGCGAGCAGGATCACCCTGAGCCGCCTCAGGTAGCCTCTCGGGTTGGCCCTTCTGGGTTTTCTGGCCACCGGTTGCGCATTGACCATGCTTGTCCACTCCCAGGATAAAAAGATTAGGGCTCTCGGCGCACCTTGGCCCCTAATATGCAAAGCTTTGATATCAGTTTTTCATAGCCCCGGTCGATATGCTGCAGTCCCTCGACGATGGTGGTGTTGTCCGAAGCCAGGCCTCCCAGCACCAGGGCCGCTCCGGCCCTGAGGTCGGTGGCCTCCACCACCGCTCCGGTCAGATGCTCCACCCCCTCCACCACGGCGCTGCGTCCCTCTACCCGGATCAGGGCACCCATCCGTCGCAGTTCCCCAACGTGCTGAAAACGATTTTCGAAGATATTCTCGGTAATGATGCTGGTGCCCCTGGCCAGACTGAGCAAAACCATCATCTGGGCCTGCATGTCGGTCGGAAAGCCGGGGAAAGGCATGGTCCGGACGTCCAGGGCATTCCAGTGATCAACGCCCCGCACGTGGATCCAGTCCTCTTTTTCTTTAATTTCTATCCCAGCCTCCCGCAACTTGGCAGTGATCGGCTCCACGTGTTCCGGAATGGTGTTCCTGATCAGAATGTCCCCCCTGGTCACCGCGGCAGCCACCATGTAGGTGCCGGTTTCGATCCGGTCAGGGATGACCCGGTAATTGATCTCCCGTCCAACCCTGGGAACACCGTCGATGCGGATGATATCCAAGCCAGCACCCTTGATCTGCGCTCCCAACTTGTTCAGGAAGTTTTGCAGATCGATGATCTCCGGCTCCCGGGCGGCATTGCGGATGATCGTGGTTCCCTGGGCCAGGACCGCAGCCATCATGATATTCTCCGTAGCCCCGACGCTAGGAAAGTCCAGGTGGATCTCCGCGCCCTCCAACTTGGCGCAATTGACCTCAAAAAAGCCGTGCTTCTGGCCCACTTCCGCCCCCAGGGCGATAAATCCCTTCAGGTGGAGATCCATTGGCCGCGTGCCGATGGTGCAGCCTCCGGGTTGCGATACCCGCGCTCTTCCAAAACGTCCCAGCAAGGCCCCCATCACCAGGTTGGAGGCGCGCATCATCCTCATCAAAGAAGGCGATACCTCCGTGGAATTGATGCCTGAGGGGTTGATCTCCATGATATCCCCATCCCAATTGACCTTGACGCCAAGCTCCTGCAATACATCCTTCATGATCTTGACGTCATCCAGACAGGGAACGCCTTCCAGCACCAGGGGGCTTTCACTTAATAGTGATGCTGCCAGAATGGGAAGAATTGCATTTTTGGCGCCGCTGATCGTGACAACACCTTTTAACCTGGATCCACCAGTGATAATTAACCGCTCCACTCAAGCTCACCTTTCCTCCCCCACCACACGCACCTCAGTTTCAAGGTCGATGCCGAACCGGGCCAAAACTCGTTCCCGAATAATCTCTATGAGTGCTCTGACCTGAGTTGCCGTAGCACTTCCCAGGTTCATTATAAAATTGGCGTGTTTGACTGATACCTGGGCGTCTCCTACCCGAAACCCCTTCAACCCCGCCATTTCGATCAGTTGTCCGGCCGGTTGGTCTGACGGGTTACGGAAAACGCTGCCCGCTGAAGGTTGATCAAGCGGGTGGTGACTGCTGCGGTACTCTAAATAGTATTCAAAGCGCTCCCTAATCTCTTTCTGTTTCGCTGGCTGCAGTTCCAGACTGGCCTTAACGATAATGAGAGCCTGCAATTGCAGGGTTGAGTAGCGGTAATCAAATTCCAACTCAGCGGTCTTCCAGGTCTGCCGGGCACCCTTATAATCGATGGTGTCGACCGATCTGACACTCGCTCCGATGGATTGGCCAAAGGCGCCTGCATTCATGATCAGGGCGCCGCCCAGGGAGGCGGGAATACCACCCCCAAATTCCAGGCCGCTCAAATGACCCCGCAACGCCGCTCGAGACAGGGTCGGGAGAAAGACCCCGGCGCCGGCCACAATCTCCTTCTCTCCGACCTGCAGTTCCTGTAGCCCTCCCCCGATCCTCAGGGTCAGGCCCCTGATCCCGCTGTCCCCGACCAGCAGGTTTGAGCCGTTGCCGATCACCGTCAGCGGGAGGTCATGCCGCCTGGTAAACTCCAGGGCTGCCACCACGTCATCTTCTGCCTGAGGAATCAGCAGCAGGTCTGCGGGGCCGCCGATACGCCAGGTGGTATACTGTTTCATCGAAGCCCCGGCCATGACCCTGCCGGCAACCTCTGCTTGCAGATCCCGGGCTAGCTGTTCCCAATTCATTGGACAGTGCGCTCCAGCGCCTTGGCAAGATTCTTGCCGACAGTCCAGACATTGCCGGCGCCGATGGTCAGTACCAGGTCCCCCGATCTGATCTGGTTTCTGAGGTACTCCACCACGTCATCGAGGCGCCTCATAAAGATGACTTCCTTCCCATTCCTCTGCAGGGCTTTGACGATCAGGTCAGCGGTTACCCCTTCAATCGGCTGTTCCCCCGCTGAGTAAATATCGGTGACGATGACCACGTCCGCCCCCTGAAATGCCCCGCCAAACTCCTCCTGGAGAAATTGAGTCCGGGTATAGCGATGAGGTTGGAACACGGCGATCGTCCGGTGGCACCTGATGCCCTCGCTGGCCCTGAATAACGCCCTGATCTCCGTGGGGTGGTGGGCGTAATCGTCAACGATCTTGATGCCGTCAAGCTGCGCCACCAGTTGAAATCGCCGTTGGGCGCCCTTGAAAGTGGCCAGGGCGGCGGCGCACTGGTCAAAAGTCAGACCCAGGCGCATGCCCACCGCGACTGCCGCCAGTGCATTCAGAACATTATGTACTCCAGGCACTGCCAGGGTCAGTTGGCCCAGCGGGCGTCCGCGGAGCAGCACCTCGGCCGTGGTACTGAATTCGTTGCGGGCCACGTTAATAGCTTTATACGCCGGTTCGCCGGACAAACCGTAGCTGATGGACTCGTTTTGACCGGGGTCGAGACTGCGCACATGCTCGTTGTCGGCACACAGCACCGTAAAGCCACCGGGCCTGACCTGGTTAAGAAACTGCTGGAAGGCCCGCTTCATGGTGGTAAGATTTTTATAATAATCCAGGTGATCGTTGTCTATATTGGTAATCACCGCTCCATAGGGCTCCAACTTCAAAAAGGAGCCATCGCTTTCGTCCGCTTCTGCCACCAGGTATTCTCCAGTACCCAGTTTGGCATTGCCGCCCATGTCATGAACCTCTCCGCCGATGATGAAAGTGGGATCGAGGCCATTGGCGGAAAGCAGGAGCGAGATCATCGAGCTGGTGGTAGTCTTGCCATGAGCCCCGACAATGGCTATGCCCTTGGCTTCTCTCATCAACTGGGCCAACAGTTCACCCCTGCTGATCACATTGATGCCCAAACCGCGGGCAGCGTCTAACTCTTCGTTGGAGGGAGGAATCGCTGAAGAGACGACCACATTGTCCACATCCGGATGAATATTTCCCGCCGCGTGGCCAATAGAGATCTGCGCCCCCATTTCGACCAAGCGTTTAACATTGGCAGAAGGCACCAGGTCGGAGCCGCTCACGCGCTTGCCCAGTTCCAGCATAATCTTGGCAAGCCCGCTCATGCCCGTGCCCCCGATCCCGATGAAATGATACCAATTATCCTGCAATTTTCCATCTCCTCCCTCAATGTGCACTTTATCGTCCATTTTCAAACTTATTCGCACCAACATTCTATGTCTCGCTCTTTTCGGAGGTTACTATCTGCTTCTGCCGCCTTGTACGGAAGCCGCGGCCAGCCTTCAGGATGGTACGGGCAATGATCTCACCCGCCTGTGGCCTGCCCAAGCGGCGTGCAGCCAGGCCCATGCCTTGTCGCCGGGCATCGTCTCCGATTATTTGCTGCAGTTGCTCAAACAGTCGCTCCGGAGTCAGCTCCGATTCCGGGATCAGTACTGCGGCCTCCTCTTTGGTGAGATGCAAGGCGTTTTGATATTGATGGTTGCCCGCTGCATAGGGGTACGGAATCAGAATTGCCGGTATCCCCAGGGCTGTCAGTTCAGCTATTGTGGCTGCGCCGGCACGGCTGATCACCAGATCGGCAACTGCCAATCCATACTCCATCTCCTCGAGATACGGCTTCATCACTATTTTTCCAACTTTACCTTCATTTATTCCCTGCTCTGCCATCTGCTGGCATAATGCCCCATACTCCACCCTGCCTGTCAGATGCACAAACTGCAGCGGCCGGTGTTCACTCTCTGCCAGCATCCGGTAGACTTCCAACATCACCTGGTTGATGCGCCTGGCCCCCCTGCTGCCTCCCGTGACCAGCACGGTCAGCAGTCCCGGATCCAGGTGTAAATAGTTCAGACCATCCGGCCTGGTGACCTTCAGGATCTCCTGGCGAATCGGCAAACCGGTATGAATGACCCTGGCCGTTCCAGCCAGCTTGCCATCCTGTACCGGAAAGGTCAGAAATACCGCACGCGCCCAGCGGGACAATAAGCGGTTGGCCATCCCCGGAACCGTATTCTGTTCATGGAGAAATAGGGGTATGCACAACCGCACTGCAGCCATGGCCAGTGGTACCGATACATAGCCCCCGGTAGCAAAGACAGCCTGGGGATGCCACTCCCGGATTACAGCCAGGCTCTGGCGGTATCCCCGCCATAATGAGGGCAAAAAAGCAAAGGCCGGTGCCGATAATTGGCGCGGCCACTTGACCGCGGAAACAGGATGAAAGGCAAAACCCCGGGCCGGCACTACCGTAGATTCCAACCCATCCTCAGTACCAACGAAGAGAATCCGGCCGTCAGGGTCCTGCTCCTGCAACTGCTCAGCAACAGCAAGGGCCGGATAGAGGTGGCCACCGGTTCCCCCGCCTGTGATCATGACACGCATACTGGCTTCCTCTATTCCTCTGCATAATGTGAGATGTTTAACAATATTCCGATCATCAATAAAGTCAAGGTTAGAGAAGAGCCGCCATAGCTGATGAAGGGCAGCGTAATCCCCTTGACCGGCAGCGAGCCGGTAACTACACCAATGTGGATGAATGCCTGCAACACCACGTTGATGGTGATGCCTACCGCGGTCAGAGAAGCAAAAGTATCCGGCACCTTCAGGGCGATCTTCAATCCTCGCCACATGAACACAAAAAACAACAGCAGCACAAAAATAGCCCCGATAAAGCCCAATTCCTCGCCGATCACGGCGTAGATAAAGTCTGTCTGCACCTCGGGCAGATACAGGAACTTCTGCCGGCCCATCCCCAGCCCCATGCCAAAAAGCCTCCCCGATCCAATGGCGTAAAGGGACTGGATGGTCTGAAACCCGTTCCCCAGGGGGTCAGCCCAGGGATTGAGAAAAGCGGTGAACCGGGCCAGGCGGTACGGCGCCACCGCGATGGCCACCCCCAGTAGGACCACCCCTAGCAGGGCGAGGCCCACCAGGTGAGTCTTGCGAGCGCCTGACGCCAGGATCATCAGGCAGGAGGTCAGGGCGATGGTGACCGCCGTCCCCAGGTCCGGCTGCAGCAACATTAAACCGCAAACCAGGCCGACCAACAGCAGGGGCACGGCAAAACCCTTGATAAACTGCTTGCTGCTATTCTGATTCGCCGAGAGATACCGGGCCAGAAACAGTACCAGGGCCAGCTTGGCCACCTCGGAGGGCTGGAAGCGGAGGGCCTCCGTGCCCAGCCAGCGCCGGGCTCCGTTGATCTTGATCCCCACACCGGGGATCAGTACGATGATCAGGAGCAGGATCGCCACCAGGAAAAAAGGTTTGGCCCATTTTTTGTAAAGCCGGTAATCGATGCGCATCAGAGCGATCATGCCGAAGATTCCCAACAGTGCCCAGAGCAGTTGGCGCTTCAGAAAGTAAAAACCATCGCCGTAAGTAGTTTGCGCCGTTACAAAACTCGAGCTAAAAACCATGATAATGCCGATGGTAAGCAGCACCAGGATGTCCAAAAAGAGTACGAAGTCAGGTGGCTGTTTGTACGGTTTCACGGTCGCACCTCCTTAGTGCGCAGGCGCGCCTGAAGCGAAGCTTCAGAGCCTACTTCAAATCGGAGAACCAAGACCAAGCACCAGCTTTTTGAAGAGATCGCCTCTCTGCTCATAATCGCGAAACATATCCCAACTGGCACAGGCAGGAGACAGCAGGACCAGGTCACCTGGCACAGCCAGCCGGGCTGCAGTGTTGACACAACCGTCAAGATCTTTTTCATTCCAGATCGCCGCGTACCCGGCTGCCCGCACCGCCTGCTCGATCTGCGGAGCGGCCTGGCCCAGCAGGATCAGTGCCTTGACCCTGCTCTTAATCCGCTTGGCCAGCTCGGTAAAGTCACTCCCCTTGGGCCTGCCTCCGGCGATCAGGATGATCGGTTCCTGGTAGGAATCCAGGGCCTTCAACACTGATTCCGGGTTGGTTCCCTTGGAGTCGTTGACATACTTTACGCCACCGATCACCGCCACCGGTTCCAGCCGGTGCGGCACTCCCGGAAAGCTGGATAGGGCTGCCGCGATGGCTTCAGGGGCGGCCCCGGCCAATAATGCCACCGTCACGGCAGCCAGGGCGTTTTCCAGATTGTGTTGCCCCGGGATGCGCACATCCTGCACCGGGCAGAGGATCTTTCTAACGCGGTGGCTGTCGTAGACGATGTTGCCGTCGGCCACACCAACCCCCGCGGCCGGTACCTGTCTTGTCGAAAACCAGCACTCCCGGGCTGACAGGCCGTGGATGTTGGCTGCCACCCAGGGGTCGTCCAGGTTTAACACAGCAAAATCCTCCGGGCCCTGATTCTGAAAGATCCGTGCCTTGACCCGGCCATACTCGTCAAGAGTGGTATGCCGGTCCAGGTGGTCCGGGGTAAGGTTCAACAAGACAGAGATGTGCGGGTGAAAATCGAAGCAGTGTTCCAGTTGAAAGGAGCTGACCTCCAAGACCCAGTCATCCACCGCGATCCCCTGGTCTTTCGCCCGCTCCACTTCCTGAATGACCGGCAGGCCGATGTTGCCAGCTACCACCACCTGGCGTCCGGCCTGCTGGAATATGTAACCGATGAGGGCTGTGGTGGTGGTCTTACCGTTGGTACCGGTGACCGCAATGATCGGCTCGTGGACAAACCGGGTTGCCAGTTCCAGCTCGCTCCAGATCGGAACACCCAGCCTGGCAGCCGCCTGTACCGGCGGTATGGTCGGAGGAACTCCCGGACTGATCACTACCAGGTCGAACAGACCTTGCTTTAAGTCCGGATAACCGCCGGTGATCAGCTTAACGGGGAGCCCTTTAAGCTCGGTCAGCCCCTCGCCCAGCTCCTGTTCCTCTTTGATATCGGCGCCGGTCACGCGGGCACCCAGCCTGATCAGCCAGCGCGTAACCGCCTGTCCGCTGCGGGCCATGCCGATAACCAGCACTCTTTTGTCTTCAAAGTTCAACATGCACACGCTCCTACCGAGCTCGGAGGTCAGAGACAGGAGGTCCGAGGTCGGAATAAAGATTTAAAAGCAGCCATAAACAGTATGACACATCAATAACAATTAAGGTGTTCTCATAATGATATTGCTAATGGGGACCTCGCATCGCCCAAAAACTCAAGACCGCGCAGCATAATCCCAGCATCCAGAACCAGCGCACAACCCTGGTTTCCGTCCAACCCGACAGTTCGAAGTGATGATGCAGGGGGCTCATTCTGAACACCCTCTTACCCGTTAGCTGGTAGGAGATCACCTGGATGATCACCGACAGGGTTTCCAGGACGAAGACCCCGCCCAGGATCAGCAACACCAGTTCAGTACGGGTCAGTACTGCCAAGGTGGCCATGGCCCCGCCCAGGGCCAGGGAACCGGTATCCCCCATAAAGACCCGGGCCGGGTAATGGTTGAAGTATAGAAACCCCAGACAGCTGCCTCCGAGTGCCCCGGCAAAGACCGCCGCAGTGTTCTGCCCGGTCATCCAGGCGATCAGGACAAAGGCTACCGCCACTACCAGCATCAAGCCACTGGCCAGGCCGTCAAGGCCGTCGGTAAGATTGACGGCATTGGCAGCGGCAACCAGAATAAACACCACCAGGGCGTAGTAGTATACACCCAGGTCAACCCTGAATCCGGTGAAGGGGAGCAACACGGTGGTCTCCTGATGCAGGCTGAACGCCGCCCAGGCCAGTGCCAGCCCCAGCAGTATCTGCACCAAAAACTTGGTGCGGGCCTTAACGCCGAGAGACCGCTTCAACACTACCTTCAAGAAGTCATCGGCAAATCCTAACAGCCCGCAACCGACCATCATCCCCACCAGCAACAGGGTCTCGTAGGCCTGACCGGCGACCAGCAGGCTGGCCACGCCGGTACCTCCGATGATCAGCAGACCACCCATGGTGGCCGTACCCTGTTTTTTTAGATGTGACTTGGGTCCGTCATCACGGACCTCCTGCCCGAACTTCAGGCGATTCAGCAGGGGCACGAGCAGCTTGCCCAGCAACAGGGTAGACAGCAGGCTGAGCACTAAGGCAATCCCCACCCCGGTGATCTCGTTCACTTCAACCACCCTCGCTCAGGGACGCTACGATCTGCTCCATTCTGGCGCCCCGCGATCCTTTTACCAGAATCACGTCCCCGCTCTTGACTAACTCCCCCATAAAGGCGATGACGGCCTGGTTGTCAGAAAATACGCCGATCTGCCCATCGGGCAGGCCCGCGGCCCGCGCTCCGATAGCGATCTCCCGGGCCAGCCCCCCTACCGTGCACAGGTAATCGACCTGCAGGGCTGCGGCGCACTCACCCACCGAGCGGTGCCCGGCCTCTGTGGCCGCCCCCAGCTCATACATGTCTCCCAGCACCGCAATTGCCCGCCCCCGGTCGGGAACATCCGCCAACAACCGTAGGGCGGCCTTGACCGAGGCCGGGCTGGCATTGTAAGTATCATCAATGATAGTGCTGCCAGCGATCCCCCTCTTGATCTCCAGGCGCATCCCCGTAAGGGAAGCCGCCCCGAGGCCCCGGGCAATCTGTTCCGGAGGCAGCCCGAACCGGGAGCCCACCGCTGCCGCCGCCAGGGCATTGGAGACATTGTGGCGTCCTGGCAGTGGCAGCTGGCACTGAGCCTCTCCCAACGGTGTGTGCAGCAGAAATTCGGATCCCCGTAAGCCGTTCATGACGATATCGCTGGCGTTCACCGGCCATTCAGGTCCAGGGCCGTAAAAGATCACGTCGCACCGGCACTTCCGTGCCAACTGCCGCTGCCAGCCGTCCTCTCCGTTTAGAACTGCACACCCCTCCGGGGGCAAGGCATCCAGCAGTTCGCCCTTGGCTTCGGCAATCGCCTGCTGAGAGCCCAACCGCTCCAGATGGGTCATTCCAATATTGGTAATCACGCCGATCTGAGGCTGGCTGAGTTGGCACAGGGCAGCAATTTCCCCCGGGCCCCGCATGGCCATCTCTAGAACCATGGCGCCGTAGCCCCGATCCAGGCGCATTAGGGTCAGGGGCAGCCCGATCTCGTTGTTCTGGTTTCCTTCAGTCTTCAATACTCGCAGGCTGATCCCCAGCACTCCGGCGATCAGGTCCTTAGTGGTGGTTTTACCAGTACTGCCGGTCACAGCCACCACGGGCAGCGTGAATAACTGCCGGTAATAGCGGGCCAGGGCCTGAAGCGCCTGAAACGGGTCCGCCACCATGATCAACGGTTGGCCACTATCAACGGAAACCTGCCTGGAGATCACCGCCGCCGCCGCTCCCCGGCTCAGGGCATCGTCTATATATAGGTGCCCGTCAGATTCGCTGCCAGGAAAAGCAAAAAAAAGCTGCCCCCGCTCAGCCTTCCTACTGTCGATAGCGATACCATCAACCACTGTCTCCGGGTTGCCCTGCAGCAGACGGCCATTCATAGCAGTAGCGATCTCCAAGACGCGGATCGGCTCCATCACTAAAATATATTCTCCTTTTGCAGAATCTCCCTCGCCACCTGGTAATCATCAAAGGGCAGCACCTGGTCGCCGACAATCTGGTAGGTCTCATGCCCCTTGCCGGCGATAACCACGAAATCCCCTGCTTGGGCGCCCTGCAGCGCCTGCCGGATCGCCTCCCGGCGGTCGGGGATCACCTCGTAATGAACATCGCCAACCTCCCTGATTCCCGCCTCGATCTGCCTGATAATCCCCAGGGGCTTCTCGCTCCGGGGGTTATCAGAGGTCAGGATGGCGACATCGCAGAGCTGCCCGGCTACTTTTCCCATTAAGGGCCGCTTGCCGGCATCGCGATCGCCGCCACAGCCGAACACAGCAATTACCCGGCCCCTGGTCAGATCCCTGGCAGTACGCAGCACATTCTCCAGGCCGTCCGGGGTATGGGCGTAGTCCACCACCACCGTGAACTCCTGTCCCTGGTCAACCACCTGAAAGCGGCCCGGCACCCCCGCCACTCCTGCCAGGGTCTCCTTGATGAGCGCCGGCTCTATCCCTTCACCCAACCCCACCGCTATTGCCGCCAGGCTGTTATAGACATTGAACCGGCCCGGCAGAGAGATCCTGAGGTTCATGCTTCGCCCCTGATAGGATACTGCGAATTCAGCACCGCGTTCCGAGAGGCACAGATCCCGAGCCTGTACATCAGCCTGTTCCTGGATACCATAAGTGATCACCGGCGCCCTGGTAGCCCTGGCCACCTCGATCCCTGACGGATCGTCAAGGTTGATCACCGCATAGCAGCGCCTCTGCTTGCTGCGGCTGGCGCCCAACCCCTGAAAAAGTTGCAGCTTGACTGCTAAATAATCCCTCAGATTCTGGTGAAAGTCAAGATGATCCTGGGTCAGGTTGGTAAACACGGCCACGTCAAATTCACAATCCGCGACCCTTTTCAGATAGATCCCGTGCGAAGAGACTTCCATCACCACCGACCGGATCCCCTGCCCGGCCCATTCCCGGAGCATACGCTGCAAGTCCAGGGATTCCGGGGTCGTACGCTGATTCCAAATGGTACCGATCACCGCGGTCGGCTCGCCCCTGGCCCGGAGAACGGCCTCGATCAGGTGTGTAGTGGTGGTTTTCCCATTGGTCCCAGTCACCCCAAACAGGCTCAGCTCGCGGCTGGGGTGTCCGTACCAGTTGGCAGCCACTGCCGCCAGCGCCGCCCGGGTATCCCTGACTCGCGCCCAGGCCAAACCGGACGGCAGCAATACCTCCTGGGATACGATCAGGGCAGCAACTCCCCTGCTGGCAGCATCTCCAATATAGGCATGGCCGTCGGTGCGATAGCCCGGTATGCAGACGAAGACAGACCCGGGCTGCACCTGCCTGGAGTCGTAATGAATTCCGGTCACTGGCGTCTCCAGGCCTTGCGCCGCTTCAACATCAATCCCCGATAGCAGCTGTCTGAAAGTAACGGTCATGATCTATCCCCGCCGGCCTGAATATGATTAGGTATTAATTCTATTATTGCCATTAAAATCATTTAACATAATATCATCCAGCAGTGGCGGTTATTTCCTGTCACGGACCACTAGTCAGGGGCAGCGGCGGTTCAAATTTCACCTTCACTTGCGCCCCGGCGCTGATCTTGGTTCCAGCCGGCGGGTCCTGCCAGGTAGCACTACCGGTAGGAAACTGTTCCCCTTCAGGGACCAGTTGCAGGTTCATGGCAGCAAGCACCTCTGCCGTATCACGCAAGCTTTTTCCTTTCAGGTTGGGAACGATCCGGTCTCCGGTGGGGGCCTCGCCAGATGCGTCCAGGCTCAGCAACACCTTGCTGCCTCTGGTTACTTTCACCCCATCTACCGGTGTCTGGTCCATGACGACCGGTCCCTGGCCGTTAATCTCCCAGGTCAGCCCGGCCTGAGACAGGGCCTTCTGAGCATCCTGAAGAGGCAGATTGATTACCGGAGGCACCACCGTCATCTGATCATTCAGGGTAGTGCCGCTGGGGAGGTAGCGCACCGGGACCCGCAGATACCGCAGGCTGTCACTTACCGCTCCCTGGAATACCGGGGCCGCCATGACACCGCCAAATTGAGGGTAACCCTGTGGCGTGTCGATGATCGCCAGGGCAACCAGCCGCGGCTGTTCGACAGGAGCAAATCCCAGGAATGAGAGGACGTGATCGGTATCCGAGTACCCGCCGCCCGGTAAAGGCTTCTGGCCGGTGCCGGTCTTCCCAGCCACGGTATAACCTGCGATGCGGGCATTGCTGCCGGTTCCATAATCGACCACCCGCTGCAGCAGTACCCCCTCCTCCCTGGCGGTATCCGCAGAGAGCACCTGGCGGATCACCTGAGGCTCAAACTGCTTGACCACTTCACCCTGGCTGTTGCGCAGTTCCTTGACCAAGTGTGGCCGCATCAGCTTGCCGCCATTGGCAACCGCACTCATTGCCGTCACCAGTTGCAGGGGAGTCACGCTGTTGGCCTGGCCGATAGACATGGTGGCCAGGTCCACCTGGGTGGCCTCTTTCTGGTTCACGATGATCCCCTCGGCCTCACCGGGCAAGTCTATGCCGAGCTGGCTCCCAAAACCGAAGGCATCGAGGTATTTATAAAATGTCTGCAGCCCCTCCCTGAGTCCAATGGTGATAAAACCGGGGTTGCAAGAGTTCTGAACGACCTCCTCCAGCGACTCGCTCCCGTGCCCTCCGTCCAACCAGCAGTGGATCGTCCGGTCTGCCACCTTGATATAGCCAGGACAGTAGAAGCGGTCGTTATTGCTGACCAGATTCTCTTCCAAAGCCGCTCCCAGGGTGACGATCTTGAAGGTGGAGCCGGGTTCGTAGCTGTTGCTGATGGCAACATTGCGCCGGGCTGAGGCGGGATATTTCTGATATTCGTTGGGGTCGAAGTCGGGCCTGTTAGCCATGGCCAGGATCTCCCCGGTGTTGGGGTCCATGATGATCATGGAGGCACTTTTGGGATGGCGCTCCTGTACTACCTTATCCAGCTCGCGCTCCGCGAAGTACTGGATGTTCTGGTCGATGGTGAGCACCACACTCAGTCCCTGTTCCGGTTCGATAAATTGCCGGGCGGATTCCGGGATCTCCCGGCCGGCAGCGTCATACTCTACCAGCAAGCGCCCGCTGACCCCGGCCAGCTCCTTGTCGTAAGCGACCTCTATCCCTTCCAAGCCCTGGTTATAATCACCGGCGATGCCCAGGACATGTGCCGCTAGATTCTTTTTGGGGTAATAGCGCTGGGGCTTGGAGATGATCCCGATCCCTGGCAGACGGCTCTGGCGTAGGGTTTGAGCCTGGGTCGGATCCAGCTTCAGTTTGAGCCAGACCGATTGCTGGTCCTGAGTGATGCTCTTGAGGAGGTCGCCCTCCGGCAGGCCAAGAATAGCCGCCAAGGAATGGGCGATCTGGGGCGCCTGGCCTGAACGCTTCACTTCGGCGGGAATAGCATAGGCCGCATCAGCGCTGATGCTGGTGGCCAGCACATTGCCATTGCGGTCGAAAATATCTCCTCGCTTGGGGTCGACCGCGATCTCGCGGATCCGGTTCTGGATCGCCTGCTGCTGGTACCAGGTGCCCTGAACCAGCTGCAGCCAGACCAGCCGGATGCTGAAAAGAATGAAAAAAGTAAAGATGATAAAAAAAAGAAAGGTAATTCTTTTACGAATCTCGATATTTCCTTTATACAAAACCGATCACCCCGCTAGCGGGGCGAAGCTTCAGCCTGGCCTATAAACCGTGGAATCACCGCCAACAACCGGCCGCTCCACGAGTTCTTTGGCGACACAGCCTGCACCTGTGTTTTTTGTGATGACAATTGCTCCGGGGAACTGAAGGCGATCATGAACTCCTGCGGCTCCTTCATCCCCAATTTAGTTGTGGCGATCTGTTGGACCCTTTCGGGCGCCTGAAGCTCCGCTATTTTCAACCCCAATTGCTTGTTTTCTCCCTGCAACTCGTTAACGCTATTTTGCAAATTATCTGTCTGGTAACCCAGGGCAATGATCCTGGTCGTCTGGTAGGTATATAGCATGCACAACGCAAAACCGGCTAGAACCACCAAGGTCAACAAAGTACATTTCTTCAGCGCCGCATTAGTTCTTAAAGCAGGTTTCGGCTTGAACTCACTCTCTATATTAGGCAGTTGTTTCCGTTCAGCTACTACCAATGATTATTCACCTCATTTTTTGGATATTACTGCAGCCTACCAGCAAACTTTTCTGCAGCCCGCAACTTGGCACTGCGTGCCCGGGGATTTTGTTCCACCTCTACCGCACCCGGTCTCAGGGGCTTCCGGGTCAGGATCCTGATACCCTCACCGGCGATAGGTTCCATTCCGTCACGAGATAGTGCCCGATCCCTGAAACTATTTTTAACGATCCGGTCCTCCAGCGAATGGAAGGAGATTACTACTATCCGCCCACCGGGCTTCAGGATCCTGATTGCCAACCGCAGAGCCTGCTCCAGTCCGGCCAGTTCATCGTTAACCGCAATCCGCAGGGCCTGAAAAGTGCGCTTGGCCGGATGAGGGCCAGTCCTGCGAACCGCTGCTGGAATCGCTGCCTTGATGATTTCCACCAACTGCCCGGTGGTAGCAATCGGCTGTTTTACCCGGGCTGCAGTGATAAAAGAGGCAATTCTCTTCGCCCATCTTTCTTCACCAAAACGCTGGATCAATCCTGCTAATTCCTGTTCTTTTAACCCATTTACGAGGTCTGCGGCGGTTACATCAGTTTTTCGGTCCATCCGCATATCCAGAGCTGCATCGTAGCTATAGCTGAAGCCCCGTTCCGGATCGAGCACCTGCCAGGTGGAAACCCCCAGGTCAAATATGACTCCGTCCACCCCGGTAATACCCAGTTCCGCCAGCACCCGGTCCACAAACCGGTAATCGCTGTTGATCAACGTCACCTGGCTGCTGAAATCCGACAGGTTCGCGGCTGCCCGGGCCAGGGAGTCCTCGTCCCGATCCAGGCCAATCAGGCTCCCGCCAGGGCCAGCCCGGCGGATCATCTCCCGGGCGTGGCCACCGCCGCCCAGGGTGCAGTCCAGGTAGGTACCGCCCTCCCTGACTGCCAACAACTCCAGAGCTTCCGCCAGCATTACCGGCTGGTGTTCAAGCTCAGACACTGAAGAAATCGCCTTCTCCCAGCTTAGAGGCCAGGTCATCAAAGTGCTCCGACACTGGAGCGGAATACTCTAGCCAGCGCTCCTTAGCCCAGACCTCAATCCGTGAAGAAACGCCGATGATTACAACCTCCCGGTTGATGGCTGCGTGCTCTCTCAGTGATGGCGGGATCAGTATTCGTCCCTGTGGATCCAGTTCGCACTCGGTAGCGCCGGAGAAGATAAATCTGGTAAAAGCCCGGGCCTCCGGGCTGGTAAGCGGCAATTTTCTAAGTTTCTGCTCAAGCATATTCCACTCATCGAGCGGAAAAACAAACAGAGAGCGATCCATGCCCCGGGTGGCAATGCAGCGTTCACCCAACTGGGCCCGGAACTTCACCGGCATGATCAGGCGTCCTTTGGCATCAAAACTGTGCTGGTGCTCTCCGATAAACATTTGCTCTCCACTCTAATCAAATATGCTACCACTTTACACCACTTTGTCCCACATTAATAATTATTCTGCTCCCCTTTTGCAGATCCTTTAACCAAAGGTCCTTATTTTATAGAACAGGAGTCCTAAAAAAAATTCCACCAATTTTCTTGGTGGGTTAAAAATAAAGCGGGGGGGATCGGATCGTTAGGTTCTCCGAAATGATTCTCTGATACCAGGCGCGGTGTAAAATAAAATCGCCAGGCTATGTGCCACAAAACTGGTCAACAAGAAATAGAGCAGGTTCCAGTTAAAGAAGATTACATAGCGCATGATCAATGCAAAATATGCCAGTACTGTAGTCGCCAGGCTAAAGCCCATCAAATAAAAACCCTTTTCGGCGCTGCCGCCCGGCAGATGGTCCCAGTAGTGGAAAAAAAGGATCATCTCAGCCCAATAAGATAGCAGCAGAAATACGGGGATTCCCACCATCGAGACCAACGTTGCCGGAAAGCGCCATAGGCCAAGCACCGGCACCCCGATGAGATTGATGATCAGGGCCGAGACGGTACCGCCAAGAAAGCTCGGCAACAACAGGCTGAACAACCGGTCCCGGGGTACTACCAGCAGCACTATAGCCCAGGCAACGATAAATAATAGCAGCCATCCTAGATTACTCGTCATTCCCCACATTCACCCCTGATAAACTGATTCCTGTTAAACTTTTTCAAGTATACCCATTATTTATCTTGTTTATTAGTTTTGCCCCTGAAAACCTGCCTGTTATTTTTTCTTCGGTAAATGATCTAAAAAGCCAGGAGCGTGTCACTCCTGGCCTGTCTTCCGTGATGTCTAAACCGGTTTGATCAATGGATGGCCAGCCGGTTCAACTGGTGGAGGAGGTCATCCAGGTCGATCTCATGGGCCTCCGCCGCAGCCTCGATGCTTTCGCCCCTTGCCGTCGGGCAATCAAGGCAATCCATCCCCAGGGAGAGAAAGACGGTTGCCGTCTGGGGACTTCTCACCAGTACTTCTGCGATAGTCATTTCTTTGGTGATCATACCGCTCCCTCCCATTTTTCTCAATCTTAACACGTTTCCCCTGCCAGATCAACGACGCTCAAAGCTGCAGGCGAACAGGCCGTCCCATGACGCGGCCAGGGAAGCGGTCAATTCGTAAGCGCGTTCCGCCTCGGATTCAGACAGCATTCCGGTACCGCAAGCCGGCGTCACCAGGGACTGGGACTGCACCAGCCGGAGATCCACGGCTTTTCTCTCCAGTTTCTGTAGCAGCTGTCGTGTCCGGGCCTGCAGGGATTCCAGATTCTCTTCGGCTAGGGCCTTTCCACCGGAATGTATGGTCGGGATCATGCCCCAGGCGATAACCCCGGAGCGCTCCAGAAACGACCGGATCTGCTCCGGAAACAGGATGAAGCCGGAGGCATACTGGTAGGCGTCGAAGCTGATGACGTCCATTTCGGTTTCCAGCAGCAGCGACCAGTCCAGTTCGGCGCAGGTGTGCACCCCGGCCAGGCCTCCGACAGAGCGCACGAAAGATGCAAATTCATTTAATTCGGCAATGACCTCTCCCCGGTCGACTCCGATCCGGTCGCTCATGCCACAGCTGTTGATCACCGGGTCATCCATGAAGATCAGCACCGGCAGGCCAAACCTTCCCAGGAGGCGGGCCTGCCAGGCCGCCTGAAGGCTGAGCTGCTTCAGCAGCACATCCCGCAACTGCGGGTCGTAGTAGGCAGGGCACCCTTGGGGGTCCGTGACCTGAAACCCCGCCGACAGGAGCCCCACTATCTGCCCCTTTAAGAAGCGCGCCCCACCGGTCCCCTGCTTCTCAAGTTCATTGTAGAACCGGTACCAACCATCGGCGGCGCCAGCCGGGAAAGCAAACCTGTCTAAGGCCGCATCGTAGCCTGCGCTGGCCTGGAGGTAGATATCGTAGAAGGCGGCCAGCCTATCCGGCCACTCCGGGTCATCACAGGTAAAAGAGGCGCATGTTTCCCGCTCGACCCTCAACAGGCCGAGATCCAGCAGCAACTGCAGGAACTGGTGCGTAAAGTACTCCCGCTTGTTGGCCATGGGAAGCTGCGGCCAGTGAGGAACAGCGGGAAAATATTTTTTAACCAGGGACACTGCCGTGGCCGCATCCAGATGCGGTAGGCTGCCGATACCAGTTGGCAATCCGCCCGGACTGATGGGCATGTCTGTCGCCTCCTTAAGCAGGGCCCGAATGTAGGCGCCTGCTACAAGCTGTAAACCTCTTCTCCGCTGAGCACCCTGATCCCTTTCTGGGCGATCAACCGCTCTGCTATCTGAGAGTTCTCCACCCTGAACACCGCCAGGGCATCCTTGGAAACCTTGGCGCTGAAGGCATACATATATTCGATGTTCACGCCTGCATCCTGCATCAGCTCCAGGACGCCGGCCAGGCCACCGGGATGGTCCGGTATCTCCACGGCCAGCACATCGGTCATGCTTACGGCAAAACCCGCTTCCTGCAACGTTTTGAAGGTCTCATCCGGCCGGTTGACGATCAGCCTTAATACACCGAAGTCCGTGGTATCGGCAATGGAGAAGGCCCGGATGTTGATCCCCTGATCGCCAATCGCCCTGGTCACACTTGACAGACGACCGCACTTGTTCTCCAGAAAAATTGAGATCTGCTTGATCGGCATAGCCTTACCCCTCCTATCAAAGTTGGCGGCGGTCAATGACCCGCTTGGCCTTGCCTTCACTGCGCTCTATAGTCTTGGGCTCAACCAGCTTTACCCGGACATTGATGCCCAGCACATCTTCAATCTGGCGCTGGATCTGCCGCTCGAGAGTTTCCAGCATTCTTATTTCATCGGAGAAGAACTGTCCGGAAACCTCCACCTGCACCTCCAGTGCATCCAACTGCCCCCGGCGCTCCACGATGATCTGATATTGGGGTTCGGTGTGAGCGATCCTGAGCAGCACCTCTTCGATCTGGGACGGGAAGACGTTGACACCCCGGATCACCAGCATGTCGTCAGTGCGCCCGACAAACCGGCCGATCTTCCGGTGGGTGCGACCGCAGGGGCAGGGCTCCGGAATGATCGTGGTGATATCCCTGGTGCGGTAGCGGATCAGGGGCATGCCCTGCTTGGTCAGGGTGGTAACTACCAGTTCACCGTAGCTCCCGTCCGGCAATTGCTCCCCGGTCTCCGGATCGATCACCTCGGGCAGGAAGTGGTCCTCCCAGACGTGCAACCCCTGCTTCTCCGGGCACTCCACCGCCACACCGGGGCCGATGATCTCAGTCAGGCCGTACACATCCAGGGCCATGATCCCCAGCCGGGCTTCCAACTGGCTCCGCATGTTCTGCGACCAGGGCTCGGCCCCGAAGAGCCCGCCCTTCAGCTTGAGGTCGCTCTTGGAGAGACCTGCCTCGTCCATCACCTCGGCCAGGTGCATGGCATAGGATGGAGTACAGGCCAGAATGGTACTGCCAAAGTCCTTCAAAAGCATGATCTGACGTTTGGTGTGGCCGCCCGAAGCCGGAATCACCGAGGCGCCGATCAGTTCGGCGCCGCAGTGGGCGCCGAGACCTCCGGTGAACAGGCCGTAGCCGTAAGCGACATGAATTACGGAATTCTTGGTGGCGCCGCAGCAGGTGAGAGAGCGGGCCATCACCTCCGCCCAGACTCCCAGGTCATACCTGGTGTAGCCATCCACCACCGGCTTTCCGGTGGTACCCGAAGAGGCGTGCACCCTGACGATCTCGCTCAGCGGTACCGCAAACAGCCCGTAGGGATAGTTGTCCCGCAGGTCGTCCTTGGTGGTGAAGGGCAGCCTAGGCAGGCCCTTCAGGGACTTCACGGCGTCTGGTCCCAGGCCGCGCTCCTGTAAAGCCCGACGGTAGAAGGGCACTTCGTAAAAGACCCGGTTTACCGTTTCCCGGAGCCGTTCCTCCTGGAGGGCCTGCAGCTCTTCACGCGGCATGCATTCGTACTTCTCGTTCCAGATTAGACTCAATTTACCTCGCCCCTTATGATCGTTTTTATTTGCCGCTATGCTGGCCGCGATTCCCGTAGGGAAGAGGGATAAACTGCACTGACGGCCGGCGTTGCCCCTGTTGGGGGTACAGTTCCATCAGCTCGTAGACCTCCATAGGCAACTGGTCGCAGACGGTGGATACCCCGATCTCCTTCAGGATACCGCAGGTGATCGGGTAATCGTGGGTCCAACGGCCTTCCGTAAACACCCTGGCGACGCGTTCAGCCTCTTCTTCACTGTAGTGGTCTGCCAAGAGTGACCGCAGGGTGGCATTCACCTGAAGGAGAGCCTTCTGGGCGATATCACCGAGGATCAGCGTCTCGTCGTTGATCCGGTTCTTATTCTTCTGTTCGATCACCTTCAGAATGGATACCGCCGGGTAGTTCCCGATCTGGGGGTCTACCGGGCCCAAGACCGCGTTCGCGTCCATGTAGATCTCGTCTGCGGCCAGGGCCAGCATGGTCCCGCCAGACATGGCGTAGTGCGGCACAAATACCGTGACCCGGGCGGGATGGTTACGCAGGGCCAGAGCGATCTGCTCGGCAGCCAGCACCAGGCCCCCGGGCGTGTGTAAGATCAGGTCGATCGGCATATCATCAGGGGTGAGGCGAATCGCCCGTAGGATCTGCTCGGAGTCTTCAATATCGATGTACCTTCCCAGGGGGATGCCCAGCAGGCTGACGGATTCCTGCCGGTGGATCAGGCTGATGACTCGTGAGCCGCGGGTGGCTTCGATCTTTCTGAATAATCTCGTTCTGGCGATACTTAACTGTTGTTGCTTGAGGACCGGTAGCAGACTGATAAGAATTAGAAATACCCAGAAAAAATCAAATAGTGACATCAGTTCCCACCTTTTGCTTGAATTATAGAGCGTCCCATATTATACCATTAGCGGAAGCTACAAAGATACCCCACGGTTGCCGTGCCATTCGGGTGTTTTCGAACCTCGGCTCACAACGGCGGTACCCGCCTGACTGCTTTTTGGATCCCCATCAAGGGCATGCAAGCTGCAGCCAGAGCCCAAGCTCCTAAGTTTTGGTGTTGGCTCAAAACTCCCGGATAAACACGTACATCGTAGGGTATTTTTACTGCCACTATCGTAGCACAATATCCCCTAGCTTTCAAGAAAGCGCGATCACTCAGCTAAAATCTAACCCAAGGGGATCCGGATCACTCACATCGAAATCTTACCGAGGGGATGTGTCTTGGGTATGTCGATGTCGAGCCGTCGGGAGTACTTGGGTACCATGTG
>Ga0187886_1000282_pt1 | contig 66471 bp, 77 predicted proteins | sample June2016WEW_20_1_FD_133001 | JGI IMG/M metagenome (GOLD analysis project Ga0187886, IMG submission 133001) | Peatland microbial communities from SPRUCE experiment site at the Marcell Experimental Forest, Minnesota, USA - June2016WEW_20_150 | ecosystem: Environmental > Terrestrial > Soil >... | reverse complement strand
TCATTGTTTTGACACTATCACCGAGACCACAAAAAACAAAGCTTTTAAAAAAGAAGAGAAAATAAAAGAGAGGGTGCGGGGGGTACTAACCAGATTTCAAATTTGGCGTGTGCCCCCTTCTTTTTTATAGTGTCTCATTTGTCTCATTTAGCCTCGAAGTGATACACTACTAGACGGTTACAATGCGCAGCAGTGCCAAGATTGCTCATGGGATCGTAAGGGTCTAGACCGGTATCCTCAGCAAACACATATACTCCTAACTGACCGTAGGCCTTAGCTTAACTTGACAGAAAAAACTATTGATGTTATAAAGTGCGCTATGACTAAAACAGAAACGAAAATACATAATGAAATAGATGAAATAACAGGTGCTGGAGTTGAAGAAGCAGTAATTGATTTCTTTGATGGAGCTAATTTAACTCTCTCAGGAGTACGCTACATAGGGAATAAACGGATAGAAGTAATTCAAGATAAAGAAAAGCAAGTTTTAAGTGCCATAGCCACAGTAGACGGAGTTGATAGAGCGGTTATTAAGAGCTATTTATATGCAGCTTATTTCAGACTACAGGGTGAAGAAGACGCTAATGGAGTAAGAGATGATGTTGTTTACAATAGAGGAATATATGGGGGCGGGAGTATAGATTTATTTAGAGGTCCTGGCGTTGATTTGAGCCAAAAGAAATTGGCACGAACCCAAGCTGAGAGATTAGAAATAGCAAAGCGTTTAGGCATAGAGTTAGATGTTTCTCAACTTCACAGAACTCGTATTTTGAAGTGATTTTGTTTAACTCGGTTTCCTTTTATTTTTATATGTCTCATTTAGCCTCGGGTGATATACTGCTCCTAAGCGGTTCTAGACCCATAAGGGTCTAGACCGGTATCCTCAGCTCACTTCACTCAGTGGTATAATACAGCTGGAAACAACCAAGCACGTTATCATAAATTGGCCTTTGGCCGGAAAGAAGGAAAAAATGTCTAATAAAAGATTGTGGTTGATAAGGGTGATTGTAATAGTAGGGGTTACCGCAGTGGTCGCGGTAGTAAAACAATTCAACTTGATGCTTGCGGCGGTTATAGGTGGAATTACCGTTGGGGGTGCAATTGCGTACCTCATAACGATAAAGGGCGCACGGTGGCAAAAGCCGTTGTGGTGGATAGCCGTGTTATATCTGTTCTTTCTGGCAATAACGATAGGCAGCATAGGCTTCTGGACGCAGGCGGTATTTATGGCCAGTTTAGCTGTAGGTATTGTAGCTGCACATGTTGTCATGGCAATGCAACATAAAAAAATAGGGGGTTGTTTCCAAGGGAAACGGTGCTGATACCCTAAAAATCTTTCAAACAAAAAACCTTGAAAGATTAGCACCAAACTTTAGGGATGTGTTCCCCTGCTGACGAGTCCAAAAGGACGAAAGTTTAAAAAAGCTCTAATATATTTCCAATGGTTATGGGGTCGTAGGGTTCCAGACCGGGACGCACAGCTAAACTGGACAAAAACTACCTCTTAAAAATAAACCCTCACCTCCAGGGTACAACTACTACTGAGGGTATTCTGAAAACAAATCTTTTACCCCTTGTATCATGGATGACGGAATATCCCGCTCCGGCCGGTTATCTCCCCCAAAAAACCATCCGCAGCTTGTCAAGCCAATCATTATCTCCACTTTTGCCAGATACAACTTAGCCTTCTTTTCGTCTCCTCCTGTGCTTTTTACTGCTTCAAATAAAGAAGGACCAAAATTAACGCCGGTAAATATGTCATCAGCAAGTAAAACAAACAAGCGAGTAAATTCGCCCCTCCATCCAGGCATGGCGGTATCTAACGAATTATTTACAAGTGTGTTCATGGCTATAAGATTTGTATAAAATTTCTGTTTTGTCCGCAAAACTGATTCTGATGGATTGTCGCAGTTGCACCCGCCTGTCCACCTACCCAAAGCATGCGGACAGCTCCAGCTTGAATTGTCTATTACATCGACATATGTTTTTTCCCGTCCCTGCCTAAATGTCTCAAGTACATGATGCATATTCAATGGAGAAAAACCGTATCTTTCCTGTATGTCTAGAATTCTTTTCAAGAATGCATCCGCACCTATTTGGTGGTGACCAAAACGCTCCAGATCCATCATCATTAAGGCATTCAATCCATTCTGTTGTTCATTTTGCTGCCTGCCTCTCATAAATTCTTCGGCATTATACGTAGACCAGGGCGAATACGAGACAAATCCGCTTAATCCCGAGTTTCCCAAAAGTACCGCAATTTCCTCATCCTCACCTGTTGTTACCATACAGACATTATGTTTTGCATCAAGACGGATACTTCCCGGAATATGGGTGACCTGACTGTCGCGAAGGAGCACAAATTCATACCCTGTGGCCACTGCGTTGTGCAACACTCCTTTTGAGACCGCGGTCTCAGGAAGCCACAGTCCCTCAGGAGCAAATCCGAAATCATTCATAAACGCATATTTTCCTGCCTCCAGAAGCATTCGTTGATCTTCAGAGGGCAGAAGAGGCAAAATAACATGTACAAGCGGATCTCCAAGTATGCTAAATTCCCGATCGGGCGTATTTCTTACCGCCTCCTGCATCTCGGCAAACAGGTCAGGTTTGTTTCTCCTCAAATAAGACCGTAAGGGGGCATAGATGGAAGTAATAAGACCTGGGGGTAAACGATCAACCTCACTGAGGATTGGTTTGTATACTTGATCGGTGATATCGTCATTTACTCGGGGAACAACGGAAAAATCTGCATGATACGGCTTTCCTGCTATTGTCAATTCTACATGGAATAACCGTGGTGGCTGATATCCGTGAGCTAAAACTCCGAAAAGTGGTTTCTCTACAAAGGCCATTTTATCTCGAGAATCTTCCACAAGTTCAGCAGTCATATCTTATTCCCATTCAATCTAATGGTATAGATACACAAAATCAAGAACAATGCTTTCCCGACATAAGGAAGATCTGGGTCCTAGACCGGCCCGCTCAGCCAAGTGAGGCACTCTAGCGGCCTGCCAACCGCTTTTCTGCGGGAATCTGGGCAATTTCCAAACCGGGCATAGCCTCTCCCAGGCCTTTGGATACTTCGGCAATAATGCTTGGGTCGAGGTAATGAGTTGTCGCCTTGACAATGGCTTCGGCACGACGGGCCGGATTAGCTGATTTGAAAATCCCCGAACCAACGAATATTCCGTCCATGCCTAATTGCATCATCAAGGCGGCATCAGCCGGGGTGGCAATGCCCCCAGCAGCAAAATTAACTACCGGTAGATGACCTAAGCCGGCTACCTTTACTACCAATTCGTAAGGAGCCCCCATCTCTTTGGCAGCAGTCATAAGTTCTTCAGGAGCCATGTTTTGCAAACGACGGATCTCACCTAGTACTGCACGGGTATGACGTACCGCCTCGACAACATTACCTGTACCCGCTTCTCCCTTGGTACGAATCATAGCCGCGCCCTCGCCGATGCGCCGCAGGGCTTCTCCCAAATTCCGACAGCCGCAGACGAAAGGTATCTTAAATTTGTGTTTATCAATGTGGTACTCTTCATCCGCCGGTGTCAGTACTTCACTCTCGTCAATGAAGTCAACCCCGATTGCTTGTAGCACCTGCGCTTCGACAAAGTGTCCGATACGACACTTGGCCATGACAGGGATAGTGACAGCATTCATGATTTTGAGGATAAGTTCCGGATCACTGGTCCGCGCTACTCCACCTTGGGCTCGAATGTCCGCCGGCACGCGCTCCAACGCCATCACTGCACAGGCACCCGCGTCTTCAGCGATGCGCGCGTGCTCGGGGGTAACAACATCCATAATGACACCACCTTTAAGCATCTGCGCTAGTCCCTCTTTAATCTCCCTGGTTCCTGTCTCTCGTTCCGTCATCTGAATGCATTGTACTCTGTCGCCCCATTTTGGCAAGGTTGAAGTAGGGTGATAATGTCCTAGATCTGCCCGCTCAGCAAGTTGGTACTTAATACACTCAATATTTGGTATTATGAAAATATGGCTGTTGTACCCGGTAACATTTCCCAAGATAAGAATCAGCGTTCCTTGACCACATTGGAAATTGTGTTTAACCGGATATTTGCGGTTCTGCTGGTTTTAACCGCTATCCCTTTCTTTTTAAATATTTTGACCATTCCGACGATCATTCTCTTTTGGATATTTGGTATATTTCTTTTTTTCAGTAAAAAATACCATCTTTTTGCCAATATTATTTTTTTCATTTTTGCTCTAGGTGTTTACTTTATTCCTGTGCCCATTGGCTGGGGGTGGTTTCAACAGCTGAAGGAACTTCGCCTGAACGGTTTCAATTTTAATATCCACCCACTTTTTTTCACTGCTCCCCTTATTTATATTTCTTTTTCGGTTAGAAATATTTTGGGCAACATTCAGGCTTACTTTAAAACAGGTACAGTATCGCGCAACGTTTATTATTTAATTTCTCTTTTTATTGTTTTGGCAACACTCTTGGCCTATCCGTTTTTGGACCCCATCAGATTACGCGCTCAATCTTTGGGGGGACAAGGAAACGGAGATTTGGGCCTGATTGTCCTAAAACAAACGCTTACTTTTATAGATCAGTATCATAAAGAGGACGGTTTCACTGCAGGGTTTGACCTCTCCACTAAAAAATATAGTTACCGTTTGCGATTAATAAAGCCATTGGATCAAGATCTTCAATTTACGAAAGTTGAAACCGATGGTGATAAAATTAATTTCCTGACTGATAGTCGGATAACTTGTTTGGGTTGTCAAAAGGGTGTGGGTACCTCCTACGGCTTGATTTTTCCGGCCAGCAAAGATATCGACTTTATTATTACCAGCGATAAGTTAATTAAAATAATTAAATTCACCGAGCTGGGAGATAAACCGGATGAATTTGTTTTTTGGAAATGATAAAAATGAGTTTTTACGGAAAGGCCATGCGTTTTTATATGTGGTTTGGTCCTTGGGCTCGTAAAATAACTGCAGTAATTATGTTATCCTTGTTAGCATCAACTATACTGACAATATCAGTACCCCAGTTTTCTTTAAATAAAGCCGGTTTTGAAATCTCCCACTTTCTTCCGTTGGCAATTGCCCAAACAGTAGTCGGTATTATTTTTTTAGTTTCTTTGGTGGGTGGAGTAGCTTTTGAATTACCGGTAGGTCTTATAGCACTTCTAGAAATACCTATAGAAGTACTTCTCAAAAAAAGAGTTTATAAATTAGTCAAAAAGAGACGAAAAATGTCTGTGGATGAGCTGGTCAGGGAAACAGGGGTTTTGGAGAATGATCTTAATTTTTTAATGAAAAATTGGATTACAAGGCCCGGAGAGGATGTCCATAAGGTTGATACGATAACCGGGACGATAAAACGCGGACATCTGCAAATTGATCTTAACGCCAAAGAATTGTCCTGGCAGGAATAGTTTTTATCCCCCTTTGCGAAACACCGAGAGCGTGAGCTCGCAGGTGAAAGTGAAGAGTTTTTCGCTTCGGAGGGATTCCGCTCCCGACGAAGCATGGGGAGAAGATACCCCGGCCGTGAGTCGAGGGAGCTTCATTTTGATTTTGTAAGAAGGCGGAGAATGTTTTTATAGGCGATTTTTTCAGCTGCATCTTGGTTTATCTGTCCTAAGATAACTCTAAAAGAATCTGCTTCTGTTTTTAAATTATCTACATCATAAATGTAATCATCACCGCCAATCATTAGCCTGTCAGCATATTTTTCCAGGAGATATTTCCATAATGGATTGATTTCTCCGTTAACCTTAGTTAAATAAACAGGAATTGGTAGGCCGGAGGTATCTGTTCTATTCAATTGTTTCGCATCAAAATGGTGATATGATCGGGTTAGAGTTGATAAATCCATAGAAAGATTGGGGTATTTATCCAAAAGCGTCTTTACCCTCCAGAAAGTCGAAAGACTGATTCCCTCTCCGGTATGAGCCAGAATAATTTTAGCTTTGGGATTATAGGAAAGAAGCCTTTCCAGTTCATCAAAATGGCTATCTTGATGGATGTTTATAGGGATATCGTATTTGACAGCCAAATCAATTATTTTTTTGACGTTGTCTGAATCGGCTGGAACGTTTGTCTCAAAAGGAGGCTCATGCCGTAAAGATACCTCTCCGATACCCAAATAACCTTTTTGCAGTGCTTCCTCGAAAGTTGCTAAAGGTGCTGATAGTTGATCAGGGGTTTCATAAGATTTTTCGGGATAATAAAAAGGAATAATTCTATCAGTAAGAGCTTTATAAAGATCTAAAACTTTGCGGTTGTTGAACAAAACAATTTTGTTAATTCCTGCATCGTCTAGTTGTTTCCTCATAATATCAGGGGAAGGTGGATCAACCGGAGGATGATTGTGGGCATCAATCAGTGATCCTTGATAGACTGGACCAGCATACTTGCCAAAACCACCAAAAAGAAAATAACCAATAAGACTGGAAATAGCAAAAAATACCAGAAAGAAAATAAAAACCTTCTTCATTATTTCATCTTACTAAAATTTACCTATTTTTACACCAGCTCGTTTGTCTTATTTAACCTTGGTTGCGATATACTCTTAGTTGAGTTATAAGGTCTAAACGGGCCTAGACTGACATGCTCAGCCAAGACGGGCATGTATGTAACCGTACGCTCGGCATTCACACCCTCAAAACATCTAAAGTGTCTGTACAATGAATCTCCGGTACTAATTGTAGATTCTCCTTCAAGGGGTATCTCGCTCTATATTGAAGCAAAATAAGGCTGATTAGCAGTTAGGTAGTAGGTTCTGATTTCCTGTAACCCTGGGCAGCACAGCTCAAGTTGTAAGACATGGGGTAGATCTGGTTGAAAAAATAATATATTTGGTTTTTTTGAATCATCCAATTTTTATCATTTAGAATAACTCAAAAAAACCACGAACAGTATAACTTAACCATAAGAGGCAAGCTATCCTGTTCGTGGAGGACGAGAAAATTGATATGTCCATAAGGACATGAAATATTGCGAGAGTTAGCCACGAGGCTAACTCTGTAAATCTAACTGGTTACTTGCCATTAAGCATCTTTGTACCGAATGCCTTCAGGCGTTTACCTAACCACGCAATCCCGGCTAAGCCAAGAAGAGCGAGGTATACCCACCCTGAAATCCCCGTTTTCGGTTGTCCGTACATGTTGGCCTCCTTATTGCTGAAAAGCAAATACTATAACGCGGAATTTGGTTGATCCTATAAGACAGGATACCACCCGCAACTCATTGGGGTATTGCATTTCCCAAAAAACTGAGTCGTCTGGTATAACAGTTACTACCTTATAAACTAGATATTTCACCTCCTTCCCGTCTTTTCGGGTAATCTTGATTGAATCTCCTATCTTGATCCTTTCTATGGACCACAAAGGATTTCCAGAAATATCTCTATGACCAGCAACGGCTGCCAGTCCTTCCTCACCAGGAAACGCGAGATGAGGGTAATCAACAATTCCATACTTATCCAGAAGTGCCTTTGGTATCCCCCATGGTTCATCCGTTTCCTCTTCAGGCGTAATATGATGAACCACCCATTTTAGAGTGATCGTAGGGATCTCCAAAAGAAAATCATCCTTCTGAATCGGCGTAGCCGTGGGCGTCAGCGTTGCTGTAGGCGTAAGCGTCATTGTGGACGTCAGCGTTGCTGTGTACTCTGGCGTCGCAAGAACAGCTGTTGGCTCAGGTGTTACTGTTTGCGTTATGGTCGGCATCGTTGTAAATGTGGGTGCCGGTGTGTTAGTGACAAAACTTGCTCGAGCCTGGTTCTGCCTCCACAATTGAGAGATCTGCAATGTCCATACAATCCATACGATCGCCAATACAGCCAAAAGCATTAACCCCTGGCCTGCATAAATATAGAGCCTTGCCTTAGAGTTTCTTGACATTGAATCCTCCTAGTGCCCCTTCACATACACATTGAGGTGTGTATGCATAATCCATTCTTTGACCATAGCCTCAAACCAAAAATAAATATTTAATAGTCTGAGGAAAAAAACGTACGGGATGGTCGAAATTGCAAGTTTTGTTATGCCAAGCTTGTATCCCATCCAAAGAACCGGGATTGTAACTCCAAGGACATCCCCGATGAGGAATCCCCAGAAAATCTTTTCCCATCCGAGTATCAAAGCGAATACAGGTAGCAGAAGGAATATAATTCCTCCTACACCAGCGTCCAGGTAGGATACCCACAAGAAAAATCCAAACTCATGGCTAATATAATCCCTCCAGTGGAGAGATATATTTTGAAAAAACGCGCTACTCCATCTCCTCATCTGGCTTTTGTATGTATGCCAGTTGAAAGGCTCGATAGGATAGCAAATCGCATCTTTTATGTACGCTACTTTCCATCCACGGGCTTGGTAGTCGGCAGTGAGATCCATATCTTCAGCCATTGTAGTTGTGTGCCATCCGCCTCGCCCCCGAAGCTTATCAGTGCGATAACAACCAAAACACCCAGAGACAATATAAATTTTTCCCCCATATAATTGCTGTATCTGCTTTGGGAGTGCGAATGCGAAGAGATATTCGCCAAGCCGACCTAACGTATACGGGTTATCCGGGTTTGCGGGGATAACCGTTCCGCAGGCTGCCTGTAAGTCCAAATCTCTATCAAATTCAGCAACCATTGCAGCCAACGCATTGGCCCTAAGGGTGGTATCTGCATCGATTGTGATTACCACATCGGTACTAATAAGATACTCCCTACCAAGCTTATACATTAGACCAAAATTTTGTGCCTTTGCTTTACTGCCAAGGTTTGCTTCAGGACGCAGGATAACTACTTGATGAAAATTTTCTGCTATCAGGTCTCCCGTTCCATCCTTGGAAAAATCATCTACCACAACCACGAGATCGGGTTTGCGTGTTTGAGAAAGAATACTGGAGAGTGTATCTATAATACATTCAGCCTCATCATGTGCCGGAATCAGTATAGTTACAGTTGTCTTTTTCATTACTTATCTCCTCCTTTAGGTAATCTGAAGCGTCAAAATAGGATAATTTCGTGAGCTAGACGCACATTGCTCTGTACGAAAACGTAAAATTTCCCCTTCAGTTTGCAGGCCAAAAACGCATAAACCAGCAAGCTGAAGGAGAAATATTTAAAAAACTACAGATACCAACCAGAAAAGACGAAGACAATCTTTATTCAATTTCCTCGTTTGTTAAAGTGCTCTAACAGTTACAGCAATCCCGCATTTAGGGATGATGTAATTGAAAGATGGCGGTATTATAGCATACTACAGGCCTAAATTCAACTAGAGGATAATCGGGATATTTTTACTGTCTCATTTGCCTCATTTAGCTTCGAGGTTATACACTACTCCTAAGCAGTTATAGGATCATAAGGGCCTAGACCGACACACTCAGCGGCTTGATAATTCGCTGGCCCCGCAGTTTTAGAAATCATTCCAAAGCATCTGATTGTATACCTCGTGGTGGTAGAGCACCTCTCCATTCTTTACTTTAACACCCAATTCTAATGGGCTCCTGTCGGCGGCAGTTTGTTTTAAGGCAACAAATTTCCTCTTAAACTGATCACTAAATAATTGAGTTATTATTTTACTTTGTCTAAACAATTGAATCGCTGTTTGAATATTACTTGGTAAATATTTTACTCGTGGACGTTTACCTTTTCCCCCTTGTTTTATCGGCCCCTCAAGTCCTACTTTGATAAGAGTATACATAACAAGATACGGATTGGCATCTGGTCCAACACTCCGGACTTCAATCCGAGCCGACCGTTTATTAAAAAGGGGAATGCGAATCATCGCGCCTCGATCAACTTCCGAGACCTTGATTTCGTTTGGCGCTTCAAAATGCGGATCGAGTCTTCGATATGCATTAACACTGCTATTGAGAATCAAGCAAATATCTGTAGCACTACCTAAGATTCTTTGGATTACACTCCACCCTAACTGAGACAAATTACCCTTTCCCTTTTTATCATAAAACAGATTATTACCTTTTTTGGCGATGGAAAGATTAGTGTGCATACCGCTCCCATTGATACCGATAATTGGTTTTGGTAAAAAAGTTGCAGTCATCCCCATATTTTTGGCTATCTGGCGTGCAACAAGTTTATAAATTTGTATCTGATCGGCAGCATTGACAATTTCCGAATATGAATAATTTAGCTCAAACTGTGACGGTGCAACTTCAGCATGATCTTTCTCATTTTCAAATCCCATTGCTCGTTGCGCTTCTGCGGTGCGATCGATAAATACACGTAAGACATCATTGGGAAGTGAATGGTAGTACCCACCATTTGCCGCAATTTCAAACCCCATCCGTTCATTGTAATTTTTCTCAGCATCTTCCCCTTTTAGTAAAAAACCTTCAATTTCATCTGCTGCATATACGGTATATTCTTTTTCTTTTCGTAAGGAACGGACATATGTTTTTAGTAATCCTCTTATATCCATTTCGTAGGGTTTTCCGTCACGATCAAATACCTCCCCCATAATTAAAACTTTTCCGGCTCCGAACACATCGCTGGGTAACCACCAAAAAGCGGCCCAGTCAATTTTCAGCCGCAAGTCTGATTCGGCCTGTCTTGAAAATCCGCGAACAGAAGATCCGTCAAATGTAAGATTATTGAAATTGGATAAGAAATATTCTTTATCATAATCAAGCATATGAAACCTGCCTTCCATATCCGAAAAACCAATGGTTACGGCTTTCATTCGCTTTTCCTTTTTTAGGTAAGCAAGGTAGTACTTTCTCAGCTCTTCTTCATCTGTCCCGGAAACTCGTTTCTTTTTAGCAATCAGGTTCAGCTGCTCCAGTTCATCATAAGGAATCTCTAAAAAATTACGAAGAGGATTAGTTAAAATATCCATATTTTACATTAAAAATTAATAAAAATAATTAAAAACATTAATTTACCAAATGAATAATAGTTAATATAAAAATTAAAATCAAGTGTTATAATCCAAATAGGTTTCAGACCGACATGCTCAGCCAAGCTGAACGAAGAGGTTCATAAAAGGTAATATACGACTCGCCCACCAGAGTCGTACAAGTTTATTCAAAGTTGCAAAAATTTGACAAATATGTTTCTGGAATAGTATAAATCTACCTATGTCGGACCAAATTGAACGTGAACGCGCCCCAGAACAGACTTTAAGTTTATTAGAAGAGGCTACAAGAGAATACAAAAATAAACCTACTAATCCTGAACTTTTGACTCAGTTTATGTGTAGCTTTTGGGCGGAAGCAGGCCAGGGAATTGGAAAAAATATTGTTGTTGATAATTTCCCTTTAACAGCAAAAGAAATTAAGGAAAAACAAGAAAAAGGCTATATGCCCATCTTCGTTCCGGTTGAAGTAAGTAGAGTTGATTTGGGTAGAATGTTTCCTAAAATGGGGAGCTGGGCGGTTCAAGAAGGAAGTTCTGCTGTTGATGTATTTAACAATAGCTGGCTTTGGATTGAGGCTTCAGTTGACGCCCCGAATAGAAATACTACCCAAAGGCAATTGGAAGAAAAATTCAAGAAAGAAAAAAAACAGGGACAATCATTAAGAAGTTATATTATTGGAAGCCAAATTAGTAAATTATTAATTGATAAGTATTTTGATCAAGGAACAACTTGGTCAAGACTTCTGGGTTCTTGTAATGAGGGTTGGGTTCTCGACGCTAGTTTCTACTCGAGTGGTGGTTTGCGCGTCGGTTCGGGTTTGCGCCCTGAGATTTGCGGTGAGCGCATGGGCGGTCGTTCCGAGGAAGTGATTAGACCTTAATTTTGATTTTATCCTTCAGGGACTGAAACGGTCTAGGCCGGCAAGTAGAAGCTGGTAGTGATAAGCGGAGCTTGGCCATTTTTATGCAAAAAATGGTAAAATGGGCACAGCAAACGATGAAAAACCTTCTTCTCTATTTCCTTCTTTTGATACTTGTTGGTGAAATTGTCACCTTATATTTAATACATAGGCCCAAATCCCAGGATAAAGTTTTGGGGGAGGTGGCTGTTTCAACCCCCGCCCCAACTTTAGTTCCCACCCCAACTCCATCTCCAACGCCAACACCAACTCCTAAACCTACTCCAACCAAAACCCCGACACCGGTTCCCCAACCCAAATTTACCTCCCAGCAAATTAATGAATTTATTGACAGATTCGCGGGGCAATACAGCGTTAGCCCTGACGTTCTCAGGTACATTGCGCTTTGTGAATCGGGGTTTAACCCGTCTGCCCAAAACGTAGGTTACACCGGCCTTTTTCAATTCGGTCCCACGACCTGGAAAAACTTAAGAGCAAAAATGGGAGAAGATGCAAATATTAACTTGCGTTTTAATGCGGAAGAAGCAGTTCAAACCGCAGCGTACGCTATAAGTATCGGCGATAGTGGCATCTGGCCCCACTGCTATCCGTAAGGTGCTAAAATAAGCTCGGCGTTGAAGTTCGTAAAAAAAGTGGACTTTTTGATATAATGCTTTTGTCTTCATGCTCTTTTTGAAATAGAATAAGTTTAAAGGAGTTTTAATAATGTTAAAAATCAAAGACGAGGGAATAATTTTGGAAAAAACCGATCTGGAATTTGAAAATAAGGGTGTACTAAACCCGGCATGTATTCAGGAGGGCGACATTACACATATGTTCTATCGGGCTGTTGACCGGAACGATATTTCTTCCATCGGTTATTGCCAGCTAAAAGATAATAAAGTTGTAAAAAGACTTGAGAAGCCAGTTCTTTTCCCCGAATCTAATTATGAGGAAAAGGGCGTAGAAGATCCAAGAATTACTTATTTGGACGGAACCTATTATCTTTTCTACACCGCCTATGACGGCAAAGATGCGCTTATTTCCTATGCCACAAGTTCCGATCTTACCCATTTCGTCAAACAGGGCATTATTTCACCTAAGATTTCCTATGATGAGGCGGAGGATATTTTCCGCGGGTCGGGAATTAAAGAAAGATATTCAATGTTCGAAATGCTTTATAAGGAAAGGGAGGGCAAAGACGTCCTTCTTTTTGAAAAGGACGCTTCCCTTTTTCCCCGAAAAATAGGCGGCAAGTTTGCCCTTCTTCATAGGATCCTGCCCGGGATCCAAGTTATTTATTTTGATAACTTCTCAGATCTTACCGATAACCGCTGGCGCGACTATATTAAGAATCTCGGCAACTTTATCGTGCTTGACCCTCTCTTCTGGTATGAAAGCCGCAATGTCGGGGGAGGAGCCCCACCTATTGAAACGGAAGACGGATGGCTCGTTATTTATCATGCTGTGGAAGACACCCCCCTGGGAAAAATCTATCATGCCGCCGCTGCACTCCTTGACCGTAAAAATCCCCTGAAAGTTCTGGGCCGGTTAAAAGAACCCCTATTTTCCGCAGAAGAACCCTGGGAAAAGACCGGCATTGTTGGCAATGTTGTCTTTCCTACCGGAACAGTAGTAAGGGATAAAAGACTTTATGTTTATTATGGGGCAGCCGATAAGTTAATCGCTGCAAAATCGTTGGTTTTATCTGAGTTATTGAATGAATTAAAAGTTAATAAAGTATAAAAAGGTAAAGGTATATGATAATTGATCGATCTGACAAAAATCCAATATTAGTCCCCAATAAAAATCATTCCTGGGAAGCCGAAGCCGCTTTTAACGGCTGTCCGGTTAAGAAAGGAAAAGAAGTATTTCTTTTATATCGCGCAATCGGAAAGGAGTTGTCAGTCTCCAATATAGGCATTGCAGAAAGTAAAAACGGAATCACTTTTTATAATCGCCGGGAGTTTATAACCCCGGAATACTCCTGGGAGCGGTTTGGCTGTGAAGACCCGCGGGTGACAAAACTCGACAAACAATACTATATTTTCTATACAGCACTTTCAGCCTATCCACCCACTGCAGAGAGCGTCAAAGTCGGACTTGCGATAAGTAAAGACCTGAAAATGGTTCGGGAAAAGCACCTGGTAACTCCCTTTAACGCCAAAGCCATGTCACTTTTTCCCGAAAGGATCGATGGAAAAATGTGGACAGTACTTACGGTTCATACCGATAAACCACCGGCAAAGATTTGCCTGGCGAGCTTCTATAATGAAAATGAGCTCTGGTCGAAAGAATATTGGAATAAATGGTACTCAAATTTTAACAAGTCTGCTCTGCCTCTTCAGCGGAAACCTCAGGATCATGTCGAGGCCGGTGCACCGCCAATTAAAACTAACAACGGTTGGCTCATAATCTACTCGTACATCAAAAATTATTTTTCATCCCGAAAGCGGTTATTCGGTATCGAAGCAGTACTTCTTGATCTTAAAAACCCCTTTAAAATCATCGCGAGAACCAATCTTCCCCTACTCGTACCCGACGAATATTATGAAAGGGTCGGCAACGTGCCTAATGTTATATTTCCATCCGGAGCGATAGTAAAGGGTGAGCTTATCTATCTTTATTACGGAGCTGCCGACACAACCGTTTCCTTGGCGTACATCTCTATTCCTGGGCTTCTGGAAAAAATTTTGCATGGCGCGATTTTACTCCGAAGAAAATTAGGAGTAAAATCTGAGCTTACATGAAAAACCTAGAAGAAATCTTAGGAGGCAAAAGAAAGCCCATCCGGGCAATTTACGTCTCCTCATATATCCCACGAAAATGTGGTATAGCCACTTATACCAAAGATCTAACCAACGCAATTAACCCTCTAAACCCGTATGCGCTTGCCGAAATAATGGCTATCAATAGATCTGGAGAAAACCTTGACTACCCATGGGAAGCAAAATTCAAAATAGACGAAAATAACCTTTCCACATATCTCCAAGCGGCCGATTACATAAATCGCTCGGGGGTCGATATTGTTTCTTTGCAGCACGAGTTTGGCCTTTTTGGCAGTCACCGGGGAGAAAATATAGTCCCTTTCGTAGAATCCCTAAAACGCCCGTTAGTCACAACACTGCATACCGTACTTGACGATTCCGGAAGCGATGGGGGCACTATTACCAAAAGACTGATAGAAAAATCAACCGCTGTAGTTGTCATCATGGAACAAATTAGAAATAAACTTGTTACAGAATATCACGCCCCCGCTGAAAAAATCGTAACAATCCCTCACGGAACTCCGGATCTGCCCCTAACATCCACCGACGAAAACAAAAAAAGAAAGAAACTATCCGATAGGCTGATTCTGGGAAATATAAATTTACTGGCGGAATGTAAGGGAATTGAATATTCCCTAGAAGCCACTTCTATAATTGCCAAAGAGTTTCCAAACGTACTTTACTTTGTAATCGGACAAACACACCCTGCAGATCTACACTATAAGGATGAGAAATACCGTAAATCTTTGATCAAATTGGTAAAGAAGCTGAACATAGAGAAAAACGTACGATTCATTAATAGGTATATATCCTTGGACGAGTTGGTTAATTGGATTCAAACAATGGATTTTTACATCACACCATATCTTGATCCCCAGCAGGTGGCTTCTGGAGCTTTAGCTTACGCCGTAGGAGCCGGAAAATGCTGCGTTTCAAGTTCTTATCTTTACGCCAAAGAGGTCCTTGCCGAAGGACGCGGGGTTACCGTCCCCTTCAGGGATCCGGAAGCCATAGCCTCGGCTGTAATAAAACTATGGAAAGATAAAGATAAAAAAGGGGAAATGGAAAGAAAAGCTTATGCATACGGAAGGCTCATGACATGGTCCAATGTTGCCCTTCAGTATCTAAATCTATTCGCAGCGATACTATCCAATGGGTACTACACCCATAATGAAAAATAATAAAAAACCGGGAATTAAATTGGATCATTTATATCGGATGACTGATAGTGTTGGAATTTTGGAGCATTCGGTAATGGCCACGCCTGATTTGAGAGAAGGATATTGCGTCGATGACAATGCCAGAGCATTGCAATTGTCTCTGCGTCTGAAAAAAAATAACCTTATCCCGATTTATCTAAAATTTCTAGTTTCCGCGTATACCCCAGAAGGCTTCCACCAGGACTTAAATGCAAACATGACTTGGGATGACAAAGCCGGGGTGAATGAAGGTTACGGGCGAGCAATGGCTGCTTTGGGAGAAGCATCAGTTACCGCTCCAAAGGACGATCAAAGACTAACTGCCGCCTCTGTCTTTGATAAAGAAGAACCGCTAATCAAAAAGGCTAAGTACCCACGTGTTATCGCCCAGACAATAATCGGCCTTTCTTACAGAATGAAATCTGAAAAAAACATTTTCAAAGCCGATATGATACTCCTTGCCGACAAGCTTGCCGGGTTCTATCTCGATAATTCTAAAGAATCATGGAAATGGTACGAGAATACAATTACCTACGATAACGGCAGATTGCCTTTGGCAATGTTTTACGCCTATCTTACCTTGGGAAATAAAAAATATCTTGATATTGCCAGGCAGTCCCTGGATTTCTTGATAGAAAAAACTTACGACAATTCCAAAAAAATATTTTCCTTCCCCGGATTCAGAGGCTGGTATAAAAGGGGTGGTAAAAAAGCTCTCTTTGGCCAGCAACCGATTGAGGCGGGTAGCATGGTTGAGACCTGTAGTAAAGCTTTCGAGGTGACAAAAGAAAAAAAATACCTCACTTTTGCAAAGAAGGCATTCTCTTGGTACTCCGGCGACAATGTTATAAATAAATCTCTTATAGACAAAGCAACGGGTGGAATTTACGACGGTCTGGAATCGGAAGGGCTCAATCCCAACGAGGGCGCCGAATCCACTATTTCTTACCTTTTAGCTCGCTTTTCTTTTGAGGACTAAATAGGTTTAGACCGACATACTCAGAAAAAATGTTAGAAACCCATCCTTTTGACAGTTTTGTGCCACTCAATACAAAGTTTCTTCTTTTGGGCAGTTTTACAGGCAAACCAGCGCCGGGTTACGATTGGTTCTATACTTCAAAAAGAAACCAGTTTTGGCCTATTTTGGAAAGCGTTTATGGTTTAAAACTTGCCACCAAGAAATCTAAACAGCAATTATTTTCAAAATTAAAAATCGCAATTTCCGACATTATCTACCAATGCGAACGAACAAAGGGTACAAACTCAGATAATAATTTAGTTAATATCGTTTACAACATTCCAGCAATTGAGAAAATACTGAAGCAAAACAAAATTGAAAAAATATTTTTTTCCAGCAGATATGTTGAAAACAAGTTCAAAAAGCTTTTTAAATCTGTAAAAATTGAGCTTGTTACTCTTCCTTCCCCATCACCGCGTCATGCAGCTATGACCAAGGCAGAAAAAATCAAAAAATATAAAAACGTACTCCCGAAATTAATAGACCGATTTGTGGTATAATAAGGCATAGATAATAAATTTCCAGTAAACAAACTCGTTGCAATTCTCCTTAAAAAGGGCGGGCACATCAATAAATATTACCTTAAGGAGTGGAACAAAAATAAGCATGCTCTCGTGTTTCTCAATGGCTGGTTTGCCGGCAAAAACATCCGTGAGGCCCTGACCAAAGCTTTAGCTTAAAAGTGGGTGGGTATGATTATCAATAACTCAAGCGTTTGTATCAAGTGCGGCAAGCAGAGAATTGTTGTGGCTACGCACGAAGAAAAGGTCGGTAACAGCGTTGTCGTATATAAGGAAACAGCCTGTCCAGACCCCGAATGCCAAAAAAAGGTAGAAAAAATACTTGCCGGGGAACTGGAAAAAAGACAGCAATCGATACTAAATCAGAAGCAAAGAACCGACGAGAGAAAATCTGCAAGGCATTAGTAAATTAAAAGTGAGTAGAAAGTTGAATAAATGAGTGACTGGGCATTTCAAACCAGAAAGAAGGCCCCAAACTTCCATCACTTTTGGTTGTATTAAAAACGATAAGTGCCACTCCGCCCCATCCGGTCGCATCTGTTATTTTAAGATCGGGGTACTTCCTTACAAATAAATCCGTAATATTTGCTGTCCGATCATTTTGATCAGATGAGGATACCGAAGCAGATAAAGCAAAGAAACTTACCCCTGTCGATCCACTTTCCTTCAAAAAAACATATTTTCCGTTCGGAGACCACGTATTGAGAGGTATTGAGAAAGACACTACAGGACTAACGGTTTTTGCAAATATTTCACCTCCGGATACCGAAAAAGAGTAGCTTACCTCGCTCCTTCTTTTTACAGTTTTCATCAGGAGCGTCAACTTGCCGTCCGGTGAGTCCACCGATGTCGCCTGAGAGGCTTCTGCCGGAGGAATAACCGTTTGCGAAATCGGTGAAGAGGGACTCTTCGTTTTGCCCAAATAAATATTAAAAACCAAAAGAGCTACTATAACAACAAGCGCTAAAACTAATAAGGCTTTTCTTCCCACCACACTTAAGCATATTTGAGATCACGGAAAATGTAAAGACAATTTAACCTATTAACCTATGAAATTTTGGAATTTTATGAAGAATAAAAGCGAATAAAAATGATGCACAAACTACAATTATAAAGAGTATAGGATCAAAGAGTGCTTTTCTCAAAATATTTTGGCTCATTAAACTAAATAAACTCTTTCCAAAAAATGACCATGCTACTTCGAGAACAATTACATGAACAAGAAATACAAGAAAGGACAGCCTTGACAACTTTTCTACTACGGAAAATTGAAGTTTAGTCTTTTCAAAAAGGTGAAAAAATATCAAGCCAACGGCAATTGTATAAATTAATACACTCGGGCGCCATTGAGAATAATAAGCCAAATAATTTCCTGTTGCAATAAACCTACTTCTACCCTCCAAAAATACGTAAATTCCCGCCCCCGAGGTAGCCAAAAACAGAAAATATTTCCATTTATGTACAAATAGATTGATCACCTCTTTATTGCGCGCAGCGACAATCCCGATGATAAAGAAAAAATATGCAAGAATAGCAATGCGTATTGGGTCATCGAATCTATAAGCCTTCACAAAATAATCTTGATATAAAAGCCATATCTGCGAAACTAAAAGCAAAGTCAAAAACAATCTGTTAGAAATAATTTTGTAGATTTTGTGAAGAAATGGAAAGATCAGATAAAAAATACAAAGAGTAGGAATAAAATACAGCTGATAAGATGCATCCCCTTTTAAAAGCACACGGATAAAATCCTCATGATTTTGGTTATAGACAAAAAGATAATAGATTGCACTCCAAAAAACGTAGGGAATAAATATTTTGGAAAAACGTTTTTTAATGAAGGAGATATAACCCAAATTTTGGTCATAACTTGTCTCCAAAACAAATCCTGAAATCAAAATAAAAAGTGGTACTGCAAATCTTGCTATTTGATTTAAAAATATTGTTACAGAAAAACCGATTAAATTAAATTTCGCCGCCTCGAGTGTACGCGTGGTCGTGTGGATAAGGATAACTGCCAGAATAGAAACCGTCCTTAAAGAGTCAATTGATTTAACATGTTGTTTCATAAAACAAAAGTTATGAACTGGTTCATATAATCTAGCTTTAGCTCTCAAAACGAGCCTACACGGCGAGTTTTGAAACAGATTCTATTTCAGGTACCGGTTAAAAAAGCTAATAGTTCTTTGCATTGCAAGGGCAAATGCTTGGTTAATATCATGGTTGCTGCCGGGATATCCGAAGTATTCTGTAACTTTTCCTGCGGCTTTCAACTTGTCATAAAGTCCTTTTGAGAAATCGGGTGGAACTTGGTTGTCCGCAAGCCCTACATCAATCTGTACTGGGACGGTAATGTCTTTTAGAAAATTTGTGGGGTCTAGAGAATTCCAAAAATCAGGATTGGTAGTGGGTGTTCCGTAAATTCCTACAAGGACATCGCGGTTCTTATTCCGTAGCATCAGGTCTTCCGAATTAGGTACATAACTGACCCTTCCCTGCCAGTTATTCATTATATCGTTGTAGGAGCCAACCACCCCGCCCCAAATTACTGCAGCTTTGATATCTGTTCTATCCACAACCAAGTCTCTCAGTGTAATATTTCCACCCATTGAGTGCCCCCAAACACCAATTTTACCTGGATCGGCATCCTTGTATTTTTTAACTGACGCAATGGCGTTCAAGTCATCAATCGCATAATCGGGTGAATAATAAGTACTCGTTGGACTTCCTTCTGATTCCCCGTTGCCTCTATAGTTGGGTTTAAAAACAATATAGCCGTTCTTAGCAAAGGCATCGGCATAAGGAATGTAATTTCCGTCAGGAGTATATTTTTCGGGGATAATATAACCGTGATTCAATATAACAACGGGCCAGCCGTTTTGAGGCCTTCCTTTTTTTGGTACCAGAAGAAGTGCATCAATTTTTAATCCGTCCGATTCATAGGAGGCGATATACCTGTTGTAACTACTAGCGGGGGTTAATGTTCGCTCAATTGTAATATCGCTTCCCGGATAATCTCTCAGCCTCATGGCTTGAATACTTAAAGGGTTTAATGCAACCGAAGTTTGTTGAACAGTTAGAGGTTGAGGGGAATGAAAAAGCACAGTGATAAGGGCAACGAAAGCCAGAAAATGCGAAACTATGTTTTGGACAGTATTCACTTTCTAATTATATAGCAATCCCACATTAGGACCATCTTAAATCTTGTTATACTTATTACTGAATTGAAAATTAGACGGCTACTTTATTGGCTAGGAGGGAAATTTGTAAAAGTTTATACAAAAATCATGCTTCGTATGAACGTAGTTTCCTATTCCCCGATCCCCAAGGGGCCAAAAATAATTGTTGCCAACCATCCAACAACTAGTGATCCTTTTATTTTGACTTCCATTTCAAATGGACAAGCGGCGGTATTAATCAAAAACACCCTCTTTGACATACCTTTGTTTGGATATTATTTACATCAAGCTGGACATATTCCGGTCAAAACCGATAAAGGAAGCGAAGCTTTCAACGAAGCCCTTAAACGATTAAAAGAAGGAATAACCATTATTGTTTTTATCGAAGGCAATACCAGCATTTTTGTTCACAAACTAAATAAACCAAAAACTGGAGCTATTAGATTGGCTCTCTCTTCGGGGATTCCCATTATCCCTATTGGCATAGATGTCCGGAAGAAAAACATAAATCTGATCAGATCTGTTATCAAAGGCGTTCAAGAATGGGGAAAATGGTATCTCAAAGGTCCTTATGCGTTAACAATAGGTAAACCCATCAATATCACCGGCAGCAGTCAAAATAAGATCCTTGTTAGAAAATTGTCCGCTTGGCTTACTAAAAAAATTGGCACACTCCAAAAAGAAAGTGCTAAAAGAATCAAATAATTTACCAGATCCACACTCACTAATTCTTACTCGTACTTTAGTGCCTCTATTGGATTAAGCTTACTGGCACGCGCTGCAGGAGCCACGCCAAAAATAATTCCTATAGCAGCCGAAACTCCAAACGCCAAAGCTACCGACCAAAACGTAACTGTGGTAGCAATATATTGATTAATTACAAGAGAGCCTAAATACCCGATTAAAACCCCTGTTCCTCCCCCGGCAACAGAAAGGACAACCGATTCGATAAGAAACTGAACCAAAATGTCCTGTGGTTTAGCCCCAACAGCTTTTCTAAGACCGATTTCGCGAGTTCTTTCCGTAACCGAAACAAGCATAATATTCATAATTCCTACCCCACCGACAACCAAAGAAATTGCCGCGATTCCCCCCAAGGCAAGAGTTACAACTCCCAAAATCTGATTTATTGTCGCAACAAGGGATGAAGAGTCCACAACAGAAAAATCATCACCTTTAAGACGTTTTCCCAACTCCTTTTTAACCAGTACCGTTGCCTCCGGGATACTGTCCTTGTCTTTGGCTTTAACTCCTATGGCCTGCACGCTTTTCATTCCGAAAAGCTTTTGAGCAGTTGTAAGGGGAAGTACTACAAAACTGTTTACATCTACTCCAAACCCACCGGAACCGATTTTACTTAAGATCCCGACAACTTGGAACTTTTGTCCACCCATTGTAACCTCTTTACCGATAGGATTTGCCCCGCCGAAAAGCGCATCGACAAGTCCCGGGCCGATGTCTACCACATTTCTTCCAGCTCTATTATCCGAATCGGTCATCATACGCCCTTCAGAGGTTGTTAAATTTCTCATTTTTTGGTACTCGGCAGTTAACCCTGCGGTTGTTGTATATTTAGATTTTCCCAAATATGAAACAGTGGAAGACATTTCAATTCCGGCACCAACCGACTCAACTGCACCTCCCAAACGGGATAGTCTATCAACATCGGTAAGTGTAAGTTTACTTCCGGCCAAATTTGGTCCACTAATACTTCCCCCACTTCCGACTTTTCCGGGAAGAACTACTATAAGATCACTTCCTAAGGATTCAAATTGCTGGGTAATATAATTTTGCAAACCCTGTCCTATGGAAACAAGAAGTATAACAGCCGAAACCCCGATAATAATTCCAAGCATGGTAAGGGCAGATCTACTTTTATTCCTAAGTAAACTCCTAACCGCCAATTTTGTAATTTCGCTTATGGGTATCATCTGGTTTTATTATCGGCAATTATCAAACCATCTTTAATTTCAACAATTCTTTTGGCTTCCATTGCAATTTCCCGTTCGTGGGTAACAAGAACTATTGTATTTCCTTTTTTGTTTAGATCCTTCAAAAGATTTATGATTTCATCTCCTGCATGACTATCCAAGTTCCCTGTCGGTTCATCAGCCAAAATAAGACTGGGTTTAGTTACTAGTGCGCGGGCAATGGCCACCCTCTGCTGCTGCCCCCCGGAAAGTTGTGCGGGTGTGTGATTCAGACGATCTCCAAGTCCAACTACTCGCAAAGCTTTTTCCGCCCGCCTTTTTCTTTCGCTTCCCGAAATATCCGAATAAATTAAAGGTAGCTCAACATTCTCTAACGCCGAAGTTTTCGGCAACAGATTAAAGGCTTGAAAAACAAAACCAATATGTTTATTCCTTAGTTCTGCAAGTTTTTGCTCCGAAAGCTTTCCGACATCACTTCCTTCAAGTTTAACCATGCCGCTTGACGGTTGATCCAAAATCCCGATAATATGCATTAGAGTTGATTTGCCGGATCCTGAAGGGCCAATAATTGCCACAAATTCTCCTTCTTTGACTTCCAGATCTATCCCTCCTAACGCGGAAACTTCAACATCGTCGCCCAATTTATATATTTTTGTAACTTTTGAAAGAGAAATTAAAGGACTCATAAATCTAACCTCTAAGCTCTAAACTCTAATAGCTAATCTTTTGATTTTCTTTGAGTAAAGCCGGTGGTTGTGAAACAATAGTTTGACCTTCAGTAAGTCCCGATTTAATCTCTATTTCGTCGTTATTTTCCCCACCTATCTCTACCGTAACTTTCTTCACTCTGCCCCCCTCAGCCACCCACACATAATCTTCTGAGTCTGTAACGACTGCCGAAACCGGAACTTTTAAGGTGTCTTCAATTTTGTTGAAAATAATATCAGTATCTCCACCCATTCCTACTTTAAACTTCATATTGGTGTTATCAGGAAGAGATATGCGTACGTGATAGGCATTTCCACCCGTACTTGAAGTAAAAGCAACCATACCAATGCTAACTACCGTTCCGCCAATAGTGTCACTGGGATATGCATCCAATTTAATTTTTGCTGTTTGCCCAACACCAATATGCGGAAGGTCGGTTTCTTCCACGTCAGCATCAAAATAGACGGAAGAAGGGTTAACAATTGTATAATCCGCAATTCCAGGCAAAACATTCACTCCAGGGGAACTTGGGCTAACAGTATCAATAATCCCGGCAAACGGAGCGAAAATTATAGCGTTTTTTAAATTATCCTGAGCCGCAAGCACTGCATTATATGCATTGTCTCGATTTACTTCAGCCGTAGTTCTTGTAGCTTTTTGTGTGAAAGTTTCAGTGGCGTCACTCCCTTTAAGGCTGTCTAATACCTGATCCGCTATTGCTTGGTAATTTCTGTAACTGCCTAGAGCCTCCTCATAAGTGGCATTAAGAGGCACCGTGTCGAGTTGTGCTATAGCCTGGCCTTTTACAACCTTTTGCCCAGCTTTGACCCCAACCCAAGAAACTAAACCGCCCGAAGAAAAAGTAAGCTGGGAATATTGGTCTGCTTTAACATTCCCCGAGGTTGAAACCGATTCGACAAGTTCACCGCGGGTTACCTGAATTACTTGGACTTTAGTAGTTTTATTCGCCGAAGCAACGATTCTCCAAATAACGATCATAAGCACTACCAATAAAACCCAAAGCCCTCTTCCCGACTTTTGCCGAAAATTTTTTACTAAATTGAGTACTTTTTCCATGCCAAACGTGCATTCTACTCCTCAGGCATGGCTTTACGCAAGGTTTAGTGTAACAACTTCTTTAGTGGAACACTTTCTTTACAATGAAGCTCCAAAAAGATTCCGGTTTTTTGCGACTCTCAAAAACCGGCCGGGACCAAACGGAAAGAATTATCCACTGCCTCTTTTCATTTTGCTTTGCGACAACTTCAATTTGGGTACTACCGTAATTACGGTAGTAAACCCACGATCCGGGAGCGGATCCTTTTTTCGACTGTTCCGGGTTTCTCCAAGTCGCCCAAGCATCTCCCTGTTTTATACCACGCTCCTTCATCCTATCAAGAGCATGATTTGTCCAGATAATTCCTCCAAACTTTCTTTCCACTTTTTAATTATACAGCTTCGAAGTCTTGACAACTGTCCAAAATTGGGACAATACTGAAATGTAGGGATAAAGGTGGTGATAAAAAATGAAAATGAACACTTTGAGTTGGATCGCTTGGATCTTAGTTCTTGTAGGCGCTCTCAATTGGGGATTAATTGGTGCTTTTAACTACAATCTTGTTGTCGCAATTTTTAGAATTGGAACAACTACCCAGTGGGTTTATATTTTGGTCGGTTTAGCCGCTCTTTATATAATCTGGATTATGCTTGCTAAAAAAGGCAAGAAATAATAGGTTAAAGCGGTTGGAGGGTGTTTATTTAATAGCTTATCTCTTAGAGACTTTTGTTTCTGTTGACACCTCATCTTGGGGTCTTATTTCCTTTAGAATATCAGTACTGATACTCTTCAATTCTCCCCGTAATATTTCTTCAATATTGTCCTGTCCCGTTTTACCCTTTAGATATCCAAAAATCACTTGTTCATCATGAGGACATTTATTGAAAAGTTCCAAAAACTCATCATGATGCGCCCGAGGCAGCTTGTCTAACACTTTTTCAAGCACTTTATGATTTACAATTTCATCAACCAGTGTCCAAAGTTCCTCCCGTTCTTCTCTCGAGGAAGCCGTCTTTTTAATCTCAAGTTCTACTTCTTCGAGAACTATCAAGTGATCAAAAAAAAGTTTACTCATAATTTTAATTTCAAGCTTCATTTACCAAATTCTGATTTGGCCAAGCTTCGCTTATGCTTGTGTCATTGTAACCCCAAGGGCATCAACCTTATTATAGTCCACAGGCCCCAAAGGAATCTGGTTTTTCGGATCGTCAACAAAAAAAACAATAACAGGGCCTTTTTTATATCTGGGGCCTCCAAGGTAATTCATAACCTCGGGGCTTCCTCCAAATTGTTTTCCAGTCCAGGCTGCAGGACCTGAATCGGCAATATCTGCAACTACAGCATTTCCATTCAATGTATTCACGATAAGCACCTTTCGATATTTATACCAATTCTGTAAAAACGGCTGCCGCTTTGCCCAGTCGGGAAGATATAAAGTTTGCACAACGGCATACCATTTTTCATCAACATCCAAATCGGGAGTAAGAGCAGCTTTCGAGCGGGCAAAATATCCCCAAGCTCCAAGCCCAGGCGCCATCCCCTCATCCGACTGAGGTACTTTTGGATGAGCCGCCATGCTGTCTCCCGGATAGCGGGCGAGGTGTTGTTCAGCCCCAATATAACCATATGTAGTATTAAGATGTTCACCTTCCAGGGTTGCTTTAGCATTTACTCCTATTACTTGGCTAAATACCTGTTCCAAAGTTTTTTCCTGAGTTCTTTCCAGTGACCCCACTTTTTGCGGCAAAATCTGTTGTAGCGAAGACAGAAGTGTTTCTTGCTTGGGAGTACCGGGCTGGGCACCTTCAAGCTGAGCCAAACTTTTTACAGCATTTACTACTGCAGGAATATTTTTTGCAAGAGTAGGAGGAGTAAGAAGAAGACTTCCAGTAAGAGCTCCTGTAGTAATAATCTTTGCTGAGTGTTCACGAATTTTGGAAAGATCCAGTCCTCTCTCAGCAAAGAATTTTTCAACATGAGGATATTTTTCAAAAAGTGAGTGCTTTGCCTCTAAGCTTTTAAGTTTGAGTTTATTGCGCAAAAACTCAGGATCAATCTTTCCTTTGTTTATTAAGTTTGTTGTCCGGGCAGGATCGTGAGCCATTTTAATCCAAAACTTTATTAATTCTCTCTACCGCTTCATCTTGTCCTAAAATTATTATCGAATCGTTTATCGGAGGAGTAAATTTACTTCCCGTTACCGCGATTCTAAGATCCATGAAAAAATCCCCCGTTTTATATCCCTGTTTTTTTACAATTTCCATTAGTTTTTCGTTAAGATTTTCTAATTTCCAATCTTCAATCATTTTCATCACCGAAATGGCACCAGAAAGGTGCTTTTTGTAATTCGCCCCAAATAACTTTATGTCTACTTTTGGTTTTTCTAAAAAGAAACCGGCAAGACTATCAAAATCGGAGATTTTCTTGATTCTATCTTTTACAAGTTTCGTTATTGCCAACTGTTTTTCTTCATCCAACTCCTTAAATTTGTCATTTGTCATTTGGAATTTGGCATTTAAATCTTCCAACGGAAGATTTCTAATATATTCTCCATTAAACCAATTCAGCTTATCTTCCAAAAATTTCGGGTTGGCATCCTGGAAACCGTTTATGTCGAAGTGCTCAACAAACTCAGGGAGTGTAAAAAGTTCACGATTGTCTTTTGGTGCCCAACCAAGAAGCATTATAAAGTTCAGAAGTGCTTCCGGCAGATACCCTTGTTCCAAGTATTGCTCTACAAAAACAGAATCTCTTCTCTTGGATAATTTTTTGCCGGTAGCTGCCGAAAGAATATCCGTCAAATGCCCTATCTCGGGCCGCTCCCCACCAAGATATTTAAAAACCAAAAGATGGATTGGCGTCGAGGGGAGCCAGTCATGCCCTCTTAGGATATGGGAAATTTCCATATCAAGGTCATCAACCGCTACCGCAAGATGGTATGTGGGAAATCCGTCAGATTTAAGAAGGGTTGCGTCATAAACGGTGTTACTGTTCCAGGAAATTTCTTTCCTGTGAACAAAATCATAGTAAGAAAGCGCTTCGCCATCTGGAACTTTAAGGCGGATTGCACCCGATGTATAACCTTTGTCCCTGCAAATATCCCTAAGGTTATTCGAAAAACCTTCTTCTTTTGCGTTCCTAGGTTTACATTGACAATAAAAGGCGTGGCCTTCTCCGACTAATTTTTTGGCCGCCTCTGAATATAAAGGAAGCCTTTCACTCTGAGTGTAAAATTCATCCCAGATCAATCCAAACTTTTTTAAAGTTTGCTGCAACGCTTCAGTTGCACCCTCAACCTGTCGTTTTTGATCAGTATCTTCAATTCTTAAAATAAAATCTCCACCTTTGTGTTTTGCCAAAGCGTAGGCATAAAGGGCAGTTCTAAGACTTCCGATATGCAAAAATCCTGTAGGGCTTGGGGCAAAACGCGTCCTAACTTTGGTCATAATAATCGAATTTTACAGCACTTTCAGAAGTGATGCTACAAGTTGTCGCATAAGACAACTTCTACAACATAATAGATTGAACGAGAAGCCCCGTAACTATATACTGACTTAGTATGACCTCACTGACCCAAATCGCCATCACCGCCAGACGCGCCATCAGGTATGGCATTTATCTTATTATTTTCCTAATCGTCGGTAAATTTCTCTTGGATGCAGGTATTGTGATTTACAAAAAAATATTTCCAGCTCCTCCTCCCACCCCAACAGTAAAGTACGGAAAACTCACAAAAATTCCTTTCCCGGAAAACGGCATTACCGCCAAACTCACATATTCTCTCGAAACTCCGGAAGGTGGACTTCCTACAAACATCCCAAACCAGGCAAGGGTCTATTTTATACCTAAAGTAAGTCCCAACCTTCTCTCATTAGATAATGCCAAAGCAACTGCCCAGGCGCTGAATTTTAGTTCTACTCCTCAGCAGATTTCTGACACTATCTATTTGTTTCCAAACCCCAAAGCTCCGGTAGCACTGCAAATGAACATCGTCACGGGAACTTTTTCGATCAGCTATAATCTTGCCGCAGACAAAAGTCCGATCAGCAACAAGCCCCCTATTGCCGAAGTAGCAGCATCACAGTTCCGCTCCATCCTTTCAAGTGCAAATATTCTTCCAGCGGACCTAACAGGTCCAACAACAAGCAAATACCTGAAGCTTTCTAAGGGACAACTTACAACCGCACTTTCACTTTCTGAGTCTGACATGGTAAAAGTAAATCTTTTCAGAAAAAACTACAATGATCTTCCAAGCGTTACAGGAGTTCCAGACCAGGCAAATATTTGGGCAATGATAAGTGGCTCGGGAAACCGTGACCAGGAAATAATAGCAGCAGAGTATCACTATTACTCAGTTGATGAATCCCTATACTCAACATACCCGATTAAAACTCCTTCTGAGGCACTTAGCGAACTTCAAAACGGGCAGGCTTTTATTGCCGCACTAGGTCTCAATAAAGACGGAGACAGCCTCAAAATCAGAAGAGTTTATCTTGCCTACTTCGATCCGGGATCGGTTACCGAATTCTACCAGCCTATTTATGTATTTGAGGGAGATAATGGGTTTATAGCTTATCTTCCAGCAGTTACTTCGGCATATTACGGACAATAAAATTAAGGGAGTTTTACTTCTTCCCACTTATAATTTGTAAATATCCAGTTGATTAGTTCTTTTGTTTCCCCAAACCTATCCTGACTTCCCAAAAGTGCAATCATTATTTTATGTCCGTCACGTTCTATGTAAGTAACCAGATTTTCTCTGGCATTTTCTGTCCAACCTGTTTTTACCCCCGTTACCCCAGGAATTGTACCCAAAAGCTCATTAACATTTTTAAGATTATAAACATTTTTACCTGTTACGTCGGTTACAGTAATTTGTTTTGTACTAACTATCTTTGCAAATTCAGGATTCCTCATTGCAACTTCAGAGATTCTAACTAAATCCCTGGCAGTCGAGTGTTGGCCATCTGTATCAAGCCCTACGGGATTGTCAAAATGAGTATTGGTCATTGAAAGATCTTTTGCTTTTTGATTCATGGTAACTATAAACACTTTATACCCGCCGGGATACCCTTGCGCCAATACCTCTGCGGCGTCATTGGCTGAATAAACCAAGAGTCCATAAAGCAAGTTCTCAAAACTTATCTGTTCTCCCTGATATAATCCCATCTTTTGTCCATCAACGCTTATTTTTCCTACAGTAAGAATCTTATCCAGTGGATAACTATCCATTGCAACCAAGGCAGTTAGAATTTTAGTAGTAGAAGCCGGTAAAAGCTCCGTATCAGGATTTTTCTCATAAAGACTCACACCAGAATCCAAATCAACCGCCAGCGCGCCCTGCGCAGAAAGAACCGGGTAGGAACTATTTGACACTAAAACCGGGTTGGGAGGAAAAACCTTTGTCTGCTGAATTGATGAACTAATTAACTGTTGAACTACAGGGATTTGGCCGGAAATTGCTAGGGCACTTGTGGAAATAAAAACAAACGCCAAAATGGCCAAATAAATAAGATGATTTTTGCTCTTAAGAAGATTCATTTGGAAAACCTAACATCCACACGCTCCATGTCCCTCGGGAAGAGAGAAGCCTCGCGAATATTTTTAAGCTCCAAAATATGCATCGTTACTCTTTCCGCCCCAAAAGCGAAACCTCCAAGAGGGGGCATACCATACTTGAAGGCTTGCAAATAAAGCTCGATATTCTTGGGAGTCACCCCCCACTTCTTAGCGTGTTCAACCAGAGTATTGTAATCGTGGATTCTTCTCCCTCCTGTCATCCACTCTGTTCCTCTGCCTATCAAGTCAAATCCCTGGTTAAACTCCGGATCTTCCGGATCTGGGTAGGTATAAAACGGCCTGGCTTTGGTTGGATAATGACTCACGAAAACCAGATCAGATCCCTTTTCCTCCAACGACCATTTACAGATTTCGCGCTCATCTTCTGGTGCCAAATCCTTTTCCTTACGACAATCACGACCTGTTCTTTTATAAATAATTTCTTGAGCCTCGCGTAATTTTATAATCGGGATCTCTTTGGAAACCTTCGGGACAGTTGTCTTCCACATCTCAAGTTCTGTTTGACACTTCTTCGAAACCTCATTGAGAATAAACTTGATTGTATATTCAGCCATTTCTTTGACATCTAGATAACTCTCAATGAAGCCAAACTCTGCATCCAAACTTACTACTTCGGTTAAATGTCTTGTGGTTACACTTGGCTCCGCTCTAAATATTTTGTTAACGCTAAAGACTCTCTCGAAAATACTTACAAGAAGGGATTTGTAGAGTTGGGGGCTTTGGGCAAGATAGGCTTTATGGCTAAAGTATTTGACTTCAAAAATATCCGCTCCTCCCTCCGGCGCTGAAGAAATAATCGCGGGGGCCTGAAACTCAAAAAAGTCTTTTGCCTGCAGCGCTTGTCTGAAGGCGTCGATAATAACTTCCTGAACCTTAAAAATTGCCTTAATTTTCGGATGTCTTAAAGTAAGAGATCGATAATCTAGAAGTGTCGGCAATTCCAAGTTCAGTTCATCTTTCCCCAAATCCAGAGGCAGTTCGACTGCTGGACTTACAACAGACAATTTTTCAATTTGAATTTCGATTTCTCCGGTTTTCAATTTTGGGTTAAAAAGATTTTCCGGCCTCTTTGCCACAGTACCAATTATTTCAATAACAGACTCGGGAGAAGTCTTCGGCAAATCCTTTCCTACACACTGAACAATTCCACTTCTATCTCTGAGGTCAATAAATGTAATTTTTCCATGGTCCCTGATTGAATCCACCCAACCATCAAGTTTTATCTTTTCTCCAACTTTTTTAACCGTATCCGCAATTAATGTCCTCTCCATAAAATGGGCCTTTTTAAGGCTCTATCTGTATTGTAATAACTCCTTACCATCTTGACAATGGATATCTTTGATCTTAAGTTGGATTCTGCCAAATCCACTCCATGAATCTTCTTCAACCTGGAAAACTACATTCACTTTTGAGCCCAGTTTTAATTTTGAGTAAGTTTCACCCCCACCAAAAAATATCGAGTCAAATATTTGTTCATGCTGCTTTAGTTTGAGTTTGAGGTGTTTTGCATCCCTGCCAACTGTTTTTGCGTCCGTTATTTCAACATTCTTACCAAAAAATGTTGGAGAAGGATTCCCCAGTCCCGTCGGTTCAAACGCTTTCACCTGTTCGACAAGTTCAGGATTAATTTCTTCGAAATCAAGCTCCATGTCAATTTTAAGTTTCCTCTGCAGCAATTCATCTGTAATCAATTTACCGGCAATTTTATTTATTTCTTTTGTAAAAATATCAATATTTTTTGTTTCAATCGAAAAACCGGCTGCCATAGGGTGGCCTCCTCCCTCAATATAAAGTTTTTCCAGTTTTCTTATCGCCTCAATAATATTAAATCCGGAAATTGAACGCGCAGAAGCTTTTGATATATCTCCATTCTTTGAAAGCACTATTGCAGGACGGTAAAACTCCTCAACCAATTTTGCAGCCGCAAGTCCAATTACCCCCTCGTGATAACTTTTGTGAGCCAAAACTATAACAAATTGTTTTTCAATACTTTTATAAGAATTTCTGGCATGCGCGACAACCTCGTCGACTATTTTCTGCCGTTCACGATTGGTTCGGCCGATATTTCCAGCAATTTGGAAAGCCTTTACTTTATCGCGTGTGCAAAGAAGTCTTAGAGATTCAAGGCCGTGCTTAAGCCGGCCCATTGAATTAATTCTGGGGGCAATTATAAACCCTACTTCATACGGCCCGATTTCAGTCAGTCCCGCCTCCTCAAAAAGTGCCAAAAGACCGGGTCTTTTTGTATGATTCAAAATCGTTAGACCGTATTTTACAACCGATCTATTCGGTCCGATAAGAGGAAGTTGATCGGCAATTGTCCCGATTGCGGCAAGTTCAAGTCGGCTAACAACGTCAGATCTCGTAATCTTGAAACTTTTGATAATTTCGCGGGCAAAAAACCACGCAAGAGCCGATCCACCAATTTTAGTTGTATAAATTAATCCCAAAGGAGTCGGCATTCTTTTACCGGCCTGGTGGTGATCGGTAATAATCATATCTATTCCCAAGTTTTTAACTTCATCAACTTTTTCGCCGGCAACGATTCCGTGATCAATCGTAATAATAAGTCCAAGTTTTGGGTCTTTCTTTCTAAGATCTTTTACACTTTCCAAATTAAGTCCGTAACCCTCTGAAAATCTTTCGGGAATATGTGGTAAAACAAAAATTCCAAGTTCGTGCAAAGTTTCCCACATCGTAGCTGTACCAGTAATCCCATCAGCATCATAATCTCCATAAACAATTACATGTTCCCCGGTTTTTTTTGCTCTTTTAATCCGATTTATTGCTTTCCTAACCTCAGTTTCCTTTACCCCAATGGATTTTAGGGATATCTTCATCGGATCAGTTGAATTAAAAAATTTTTTCTTTTCCTTTTCGGTTCTTATCCCCCTATTCTTTAGAAGAACGCCAATGATTGCCCGCTCTCCACGAACCTCTCCCTTATGCAGAAATTCCCAACGTTTCTCTTGGTTAGTCATTTGGACTAAAGTATAATTGAATTATTATGGATATCCAATTACCCAAATCAGTACAGGAAATTTTGGAAAAATTCGATAAAGCCGGTTATGAAATTTATATCGTAGGTGGGGCTGTACGCGATATTATAATGGGCCGGCCCACAAACGATTGGGATTTTACAACTAATGCAACCCCTGAAGAAATTTTAAAAGTTGTTCCCGGTGGACTTTATAATAACCAGTTTGGCACAGTTTTCACTCCAAATCCCGATGATGAAACTCGACCTCACGAAATAACCACATTCAGGCATGAAGAAGGGTATTCTGATTTTCGTCACCCTGAAAAAATAACTTGGGGGAAAAGTCTAAAGGAAGATTTATCCCGAAGGGATTTCACAATTAATTCTTTAGCACTCGATAAGGATCTTAAGGTTATTGATTTATATAAAGGCCAGGAGAATATCAAAAACAAATTAATTTGCTCTGTGGGTGATCCAAATGAAAGATTTGGGGAAGACGCTCTAAGAATGATGAGGGCGGTCAGAATTGCAGCAGAACTTGGATTTCTAATTGAGGACAAGACTTTTGAGGCAATCAAGAAAAATGCTCCTTTAATCAATAAAATTGCCAAAGAAAGAGTCAAGGAGGAACTTTTTAAGATCCTATCTTCACCAAATCCATATGAAGGAATTGTTCTCTTAAGAAGCTCAGGACTTCTGATGGAGATACTTCCTGAACTTGAGAAATGTTTTGGAGTGGAACAAAAGTCCCCGGGGCGGCATCATATTTATGATGTGGGTAATCATCTTTTAACGTCACTCAAAAATTGCAAAAGTACGGATTCCGTAACCCGATTCGCAACTTTAATTCATGATATAGGTAAACCTCAAACGTATAAAAAACTGGAAAGCGGAATTATAACTTTTTACAACCACGAAATGGTCTCAACAAAGATTGCCCAAAACATTGCCGATCGACTGAGATTTTCTAACAAGGAAAGGAACAAACTTATCATACTAATCCGTTGGCACCAGTTTACGGTAGATGAAAGGCAGACCGATTCCGCAATCAGAAGATTTATAAGAAACGTTGGCAAAGAAAATCTCAAAGACATATTGGCTCTGAGAGTTGCCGACAGGCTGGGAGGTGGCGCGCGCGAAACCAGCTGGCGTCTTGAGGAATTTAAGAAAAGATTAATAGAGGTTCAAAAACAACCCTTCACCGTCCGCGACCTGAAAATTGACGGCAATGATGTTATGAAAGTCCTTCGACTTCGCTCAGGACCTGCGGTTGGCAAAATTCTAAATGATTTATTTGAAAAAGTAGTCGAAAAGAAAATCGAAAACAAAAGAGAAACCCTTCTAAAAGCACTTCGACCATAATCCTAAATTATTTTCCCTTGCATATTTTTCTGACTCCAGAAATTCTTCTTTATATTTGACATCCGGCGGAACGGTCATGATTTTTGCATATCCATTCTTTACCAAATAATCATCAACAAAAATATCTCCAACATACACAAATCTTAAAAGTCTCCCATATTTATCTGTTTCCGAAATATCTTTTTCCAACTTCACAACCTTCCCTAAAACAAAATTTCTATTTATCTCGCTTGCCTCAGTTGCAAAACACTCCAAAGTTTCTACCTCCGGCGTATTCATACCAATATATCTAACGTGCTGACCAGTATCAATTACAATTGTATCTCCATCAATTACTTTTGTTACTTTTGCAAAAGTTGCAGAACTTGAAGCTTGTGGGGTTGAGCCTTGCGTCAGTACTTTTTGAACATTGACCGAGGTCTTTGAAAGAATTATTAATCCAATGGCAAAGAAAAAAACAGCAAAGGCCGCAAGTTTTAATATTGTCAAATTCTGTTTTGCCACTTTTACTTTTTAACTTTTAACTTTCTTTGAAGTTCATCCCAGGTAACCAGAATTGAAACCGCGACGAAAGGCGAAGAATAAGCACCGGAAATTGTTCCGACAAGGAGTGTCGCCACAAACCATTTAATTGTTGATCCTCCAAGAAGAAGAAGCGCTACCATCATAAACACAACAACAAAGGTATTATTCAAGGACCTGGTCATTGTTTGGCTAGTGGCTTTGTTGGCCAAGTCGTAAAGGTCCTGCCCAAAGTTCTTTTTTGATTCTCTGATTCTATCATACACAATTATCGTATCGTGAACCGAGAAAGAAAGAATTGTAAGAAGGGCCGTGACAAAAAGTAAATCCACCTCGGCTCCAAAGAAATGTCCGAACAATGAGTAGGTTCCGATAACAACCAGGCTATCGTGAAGCATCGCAAGAACCGCCGATAAACCAAACTTAAAACTCTTAAACTGAACTGCCACCCAAAAAAGAATCCCCAAAGAGGCGAGTAGCATTCCATACGCAGTCTTTTTAACAAGTTCAGGCCCGATTGTTGGACCTATTGTCTCAAATCGCAATTCGTCAACCGTTACCCCAAGTTTTTCTATTCCCGCTTTTACATTCGCCCTCTGGGTACTACCTACTTGGCCAAGCTTGAGAAGATATGAACCCTCTGCGGTTTTCTGGATTGAAACTACTTCAATACCATTTTGTTTTACCACATTTTCAATCCTATCCGCGCCTAAACCCTTACTCAACCGATATTCAATTAAAGTTCCCCCTTTAAACTCAACCCCAATCGCAAGTCCCCACTTAATAAAACTGAAAATTCCGGATAGGATTACTGTTCCGGAAATCAAAAGATAAAGCCAGCGGTACTTCATCCAATCAATCATTTTTTCCTCCTTTTACAAATACTCTCAACAAATTCCTACTCACAAATATTCCCGAAAAAAGACTTATGAAAATTCCAAGACCTAGCGTAATTGCAAAACCTCTTATGGGCCCTGATGTATTTAAAAAACTCCAATCAAAAGGATTCGTCAATACAAAACAGGTAATCAAAGTTGCCGCATATGCATCACGGATCGAATTCCATGCCCTCCCAAAGGCAACTTCGAGTGCCTGGTGAAATTCGTGTTTGGGCTTTTCCTCTTTGAACCTCTCAAAAATTAAAATATTGCCGTCAAGTGCCATTCCCACAGAAAGCATAAAACCGGCAATCCCCGGAAGAGTAATTGTAATCGGAATTAATTTATAAAGAGCAATTGTAATTGTCGCAAAAATAAAAAGTCCGATATCAGCAATCACACCCAATTTGCCATATGCCAAAATCATAAAAAGACAAACCATTACGACTCCGACGATTCCAGCCAAGATACTTTGTCTAACGGAAAGGGCGCCAAGAGTTGCACCAACAGTTGTCTCCTGAACAAGGTTAACGGGAACGGGCAAGGCTCCTGCATTAAGTTGAATTGAAAGCTGTTTTGCTTCATCAACACTAAATTTACCCGTTATTTGAGCGCTACCACCCGTTATTTTTTCCTGAACTACCGGGGCAGAAACTGGCTGATTATCCAAAACTATTGGTAATTGCTTACCTACGTTGCGTCCCGTGATCTCGGCAAATTTGTCTCCCCCTTCTTTGGTAAATTGAATCGATATGACAGGACTACCGGTTTTATTATCAAAAACAACTTGCGCAGATTGTAAATCCGCACCTGTCAAATTTGTTGCCACTAACGTTGCCGAAGCACTAGCATTCTTGGTAGCTGGAACTTCTTTTATCTCTTCAAAAACAAGTTGTGCAGTTCTGCCAATCAGACTCACAGCCTGCTGGGTATCACTAACGCCGGGAAGCTCAACTATAATCCTGCTCTTACCTTCAAAAACAGATGTTTGAACGGTTGGTTCCGAAATACCAAATAGATTCACACGGGTTTCAATTATATTTTTGACCCCATTAAGGGCAGTTACCTGTTTATCGGGTGGAATCTTACTCATATCTGCCTCAAAAACAAGTTGGCTCCCTCCGGCCAGATCAAGCCCCAAATGTAAATTAAAGTTACGCTTTAAAGTAAGATTCCCAATTTTTAAATTTAAAGCGGGACGATTAAATTCCCTGCCAAAAAAAGAAAAGGTCAGAGGCAGACTTATATAAGTCGCGGCTGCCACCAAAACAACAATTAACACAAACCTTTTAATTGGAGTCCAAAACATTAGTTTAAATCCTTAATTTCCCATTGAAGCATACCATACTTGAAGCAAAAATTGGAAATTAACTAATCAAATCTTCTTCATTTCCAATAATCATGAATCTACTTTCTGATAAAATTCCTAAAAGAAACGGGTCCCGTCTTTTCTTCCTAAAATCAAACTCATCTCTTCCCATAACTGTATAGTTAATCTCCTTCCCGCGTCTACTTTCCTCTATTCTTATAATTGAGGCCAGTTCCGGCAAAACCACTTCTCCGACAACTAAAATATCCACACCATCTTCTCTTTTACGATCTTTATACTCAACAAATTTGCCTGAAAACATAACAAAAGAAATCTTCCCGACTTTATTGCGATTTTCGATTATTGCTTTACCCAACCCTGTGGTTTTAGCTGCCATCGAAATCAAATCACCAAAAAAGGAATGTTCGGGTCTAATTGAATAATATATCCTATTACCCCGAGGCTCTTTTCGGAGTATTCCATCTTTCTCCAATTTTGAAAGCTCGCGTCTTACAGCATTTATTTCTTCACCAGTTTCCCTAACAATCCCTCTGACATGGTAGATCTCCCTCAGGTTGGAGAAAAAAAGCTCCAAGATTTTAATTCTGACTTTAGAAGTAATAATATCACCCAAATTGGCCATCTATTTTGGAGCAGGTTAAATATTTCAAGGTTACCCAAAGCTAGTAGGTAACCTTGTTTTGAGCAGGAATCACTTCAACCCAAGTCTGTCCACGAACCATTTGTATCTCTTTCCCAGTTGTATCATAAAAAACTTCCCTGTCAAGCGCCGAGGCCTTTTTCCATATTCCCGAAATTGCTTGACCGTTTTGAAAAACTATAGCCTTACCAGTTCCAATAACTTGATAAAACATGTGATGCTCGGAATCAAGCGGACCCTTTTCGGTTGCAAACATTATTGCAACGTTTTTCGCTGCTAACTGAGGCTTATCAAATTCCCAATCGACATCGGCAGTTCCCCCATTAAATCTTTTGTAGGAATTTGTTGTGCTGTCATATTTCCACTCAACATCGTAACCTGGCATACTTTCCCAAAAGTTGAATTTAATATCGGATGCTACGGGGGAAGCGGTAGCTTTGTCGTCCTGGAATAACCATTTTCTAAAACCCTGAGTCCAAGCTACACCGCCTGCGTCTTTGTAATTTAAGCTACGCTTTGCAGCTTCCGCCCAAACCAAATCCAAGTCTGCAACAACCGAGTGCTCCCAAGCCGAAGGGGTGCTACTTAAACGATACTGATTTCGCTCAACAATCGGGAATCCGATATTGTATCCTCCATCAAAATTATTTCCCTGAGGTCCACCCTGCCAACCCAATTTATCAAAAAGAGTCAACGCATTTACCGTTGGGTCAATCTCACTTCTGGGCTTAACTCCGCCTGGACAGTCACTACAAATATTATTCGCCTCACCCTGGTGAAGAAAGATCGGATCGGCTCCATACCCCGCCGCGAGATTTACAAAATAAACCCTGGCGCTCCTTACTGGAGCTACCTGAACATCCTCGGCCGCCGCACCGCAGTAAAATACCCCCACAAATCTTGTTATTCCACCCTCGGCTACAGCTTCATAAACTATATCGGCGCGGGACAATCCCGACTCGGGTCTCGCATCAGCATGATTTTCAACCATCGCTGTAATCGGGCGCCTTGTATTCCAAGTATCGCCCTCTACCTTTGTATATTTCTCACCATTTATCAGACACTCTTCAGTCTTAGGAAGGTTAAGGTTAATCTTTGCCCTCTGATTAACCTTCGTGAGAAGCCCCGAAGCCTCCCTTGGGGCAACAAGGTAAAAAACAATAAGCGAAAGGCCTACCGAAACTAAAAAGAGCCCGATAAAACTGGCAATAATTACAAATTTCCTAGAAGTAAAGAAATTTTTAAAGTTAAATTTCTGCATATCTTATACCTCTTCATTATCTACTTTTCTGAGCATTACTCAAGGCCTTTCGCTCTTCTACCGACAATTCAAAAGCACTTTTCCCTCTTTTAATATCCTTCATATAAATCCGGGTTCTATCTCTTGTATGGAGTCCCGTAATAACAACTCCCGAATCGTGCGCATCAAGAATAGCCAGGCTGAAACTATGATCCCCGCCAAGTTCTCTAAAAGGATTAAATCTTACAAGACCCACTTTTTGTATATGGAACTTGCCGTCTTCTTCCAAAAGATCAATCCTTTTGCCGAGATCTTTTATATCCTTTGTATTCTCTTCCCCCCGCACTAAAATTTTCTCCAAAACTTTCTTAAGATCAGTAACTTCCACCCCCTTTGTCAGTTTATTAAAAAAAACAATAAAACGACATAGAAAAAAGCTTATCACTAGAAGCCAAACTCCAACAATTAAAAAAATAAAAAAACTCAAAGTTTGCATTCGGTTTTTGGCAGGCTCAGTCATTTTTACATCTTGAAAAGTCGGTGTCAAGGAGATATAGAAGAAGATGTGGCAATTGAGAGGACTCGAAAAAATAAGGAAAATCCACATTATGGTTTTTTAGTTTCTTGGCAACCCAAGGGCCCTCTGGAGGCACATGTCAAGAGGGAATCAAATTCAGACAAAATTGCCGTCCCAGCCACACATAGGCACGAGAAAAAAGCCGAATCTATGGCACAAGGCGTGCAAGGCACGGGAACCAAAAAGAGTATCATGAGAAGCCTGATTCTGATTGGCCTCATCTTAATCCTGGAGCTCGTGGTATACTTAGCCTGGAACAAGTTCATTCTAAAGTGAATCTTGTTTACTTAAAAAGATAAAGAGTTGTCTGTCCTAAGGAAGGGGGTGAAGTTATTTATGATGTATTGTGTAAAGTGCCGCGCGAAAAGAGAAGGAAAAAATGCCCAAGAAGTTACCATGAAGAATGGTAAGAAAGCTACAAAAGCTATTTGTGAAGTCTGTGGCACAACAATGTTCAAGATTGGAGGCAAATAAGCCTTAATCTTTGAGCACTTAAAACAAAAGGTGCCCCGCCTGAGGCGGGCCCTTTTGTGTTTCCAGAAATGAAAAACTTCTCAAAAGTATTTAGAGTATTTAAGAAACACTACACCATGATCCTTCTTGAAGTCTTCGGATCCGACCCGTATAAAACGCTCATCTCTACACTTCTTTCCGCCCGGACCAAAGACGAAGTTACACTTGAAGCTTCGAAACGTTTGTTCGCAAAAACACCTGACTTAAAAAGTTTAGGTCAATTAGGTCAATTAGAAATTAGAAATTTAATATATCCGGTCGGATTTTACAAAACAAAAGCCAATCATCTCAAGGAGCTTGCAAAGACTATCCTCCTAAGCTATCACGGTGAGGTTCCAAAAACCCGCGAGGAACTTATGAAACTTCCGGGTGTGGGCAGAAAAACCGCAAACTTAGTTCTAAATCGCGCTTTTGGTGTTCCAGCCATCGCGGTAGATACCCATGTTCATAGAATCAGTAATCTCCTCGGTTGGGTTCATACCAAAACCCCGGAACAAACGGAAAAAGAATTAATAAAAATTCTCCCAAAAAAATACTGGCCGGACATGAATCGCCTATTTGTTTCCATTGGCCGTCAGTTTACGTCAAAGAAAAAATTGGAGGAGTTTTTGAAAGAAAATAAACTTATCTAATACGCTGCAATTGCAACTCCAAACCCCACCTGGGCGTAGGTACAGCCCCAGACATATTGACCGCCGGAAAGTAATTCCTTATGGCCTAAGGTATTTTCCCAAAGATCAACAGCGTTTTGGGCAGAGGTCGCGCCAGAAACTAAAAATTCACTCAAATTATATTTTTCGAAAATCCACTTAAGATCGGGTCTATCAGTCGGCATATTGGAAAATCCAACATGCCCGTCAAGTTTTCCAAGTTCCAAAAGCTGATTAAGTCTGATTGACGCAATGGTACAAAGCTCCTCCCTTATCGAAAGAGGATTTACTCCAAGCTCTACCCTTCTTTTATTGATAGCATCCCAAAGCTGAGGACCACCCCAGGTTATTTTCGTCGGTTGAGGCACGGGTTTGCTTGTAGGTTTGGCGGTTGAAACCGGCTTGGCAGTTGAAACCGGTTTGGTAGTTGATGAAACTTTATCGGACAAAAGCTTTTGGAATACAGCCTCTGTATCACTTTTTCCAACTCCGTATCCCCCGACATATCCCACCAAAAACGCTGTCAACATAATTACCAAAAAGGCCACTATAAGAATTGCCGCCCCAAGTATTTTTGCTATTTTTTGCATAATTAGTCATCCTTCGACTTCGCTCAGGATTACTATTCTGAAAACAGAATAGTAACGGGTCCATCTAGTACCGCTTCGATTTTCATATAATCCCCAAAGCTTCCGGTTTCGATAGTCAATCCTTTCTCTCTAAACTTGTTTACAAAAAATTCATACAACTGCCTTGCTTTCTCCGGTTCTCCCGCATTCATAAAACTCGGCCTGTTACCCCCAGAGGTGTCCGCATAAAGTGTAAACTGGGAAACGACCAGTATTTTTCCTCCTACATCACTAACCGATAAATTCATTTTACCGGCCTCATCACTCATTACGCGAAGTTTGGATAGCCTTTGAGCAAGCATCTCAGCATCTTTCTCAGAATCACCCTTTTTTATTCCCACCAAAACAAAAAGTCCTTTGCCGATTTCTCCCACAACCTCCCATAATTTATCCTGAGACAGCCGTTGGACTTTTGCTTTTTCGACTCTTTGGACAACTAGTCTCATTGCATAAATATACCATCCTTACTCGGCGATAAGATCGATGACTTGGTCATCGCAGCTTATTTCAGTCAAACCTCCCCTTATTCAAGTAAAACTTTCCAATCTCCACCACAACCAGATATGTTAGCGTTATTCCGATTAGAAAACCAAAGTAAAGCATAGGAAGGGGAGTGAAATCAAGATAAGCCGCAAAAGGGCTAAAAGGCAAATATAGTCCCACTGCTACAACACTTAAACAAGTTATCAAAAATGGCAGGCTGGGTTTGCTTTTGAAAAATGGTATTTTCCTGGTTCTTATTACAAAAACCACCAAAACCTCGGTTATGAATGATGTTACAAACCAGCCTGTTTGGAAAAGACTTCCTCTTGCATGAAAGATAAAATACATAATGGCAAAGGTTAGAAAATCGTATAAGGTTCCTATTAAGCCAAAAAGAATCATAAAGCGCTTAATGTAGCCTACATCCCAATTTCGGGGACGGAATACCTGATCAGGATCAACATCGTCCGTTGGAATAGACGTCTGGGAAACATCATACATGATATCGTTTAGCAAAAACTGTACCGGAGTCATCGGCAAAAACGGCAAGATGATAGACGCAGCCGCCGCACTTACCATGTTTCCAAAACTACTGCTTGTTCCCATCAGAATATACTTAATTGTGTTTTGAAAAGTAATTCTCCCTTCCTTAATTCCATCGGCAATAGCACCAAGACTCTTCCTAAGAAGAACTATCGATGCGGCATCTTTGGCTACATCAACTCCCGTATTAACTGAAATTCCTACATCAGCAATGTGAAGAGCCGGACTGTCATTAACTCCATCTCCCAAAAACCCAATTGTGTGGTTTCCTTTCTTCAGTGCCTGAATAATTCTCGTCTTTTGCGAAGGGGTAATTCTGGCAAAAATATCGGTTTCCCAAACCTTCTTTTCGAGTTCCGCATCATTCATTTTTTCAACTTCGGAATTAATTAAAACTTCTCTGTATGCAAATCCCACATCCCGGGAAATTTTTTCGGCGACAACTTCACTATCCCCAGTTACAATTTTTATATCCACCCCTAAATCCTCAAATTTCCTAAAATCTTCCGCCAAATCTTGCTTGGGAACATCTGCAAAACTTAAAAATCCCCCAAACTTTAATTCCTTAAATTCGCTCTTAACAAGCTTTGGGTTAAATTCCTTAATTTCTTTTGAGGCAACAGCAATTACCCTTAAACCTTGTTTTTGTAGACTTGTTACAACTTTTTCAAGTTTCTTTTTCCCTTCTTCACTCGCATTTAGCCGTGCAATTATTACCTCCGGAGAACCTTTGCATATCAAAATTAATTTTCCCGCTGTTTTTATGGCAATAGACATAAATCTATTCTCAAAATTAAAAGGCATTTCATAAAGTTTTTGTAGTTTATCTTTAATCTTGATATTTTTTGATTCGGAAAAATCAATAATCGCTTTATCAATCAAGTCTGCGGTAACACGACCATGAGTAAAACCCGAATTACAAATCAAGCCAAGTTTAATAACCTCCGGATCTTCTTTTCCAGATTCGTCCTGGTATGAACTAAGTGAGATCTTGCCTTCTGTGAGAGTTCCGGTCTTATCGGTACAAAGCACCTCCATATTTCCAATGTCTTCTATTGAAACAAATTGTTTGACGATAACATCCTTCTTTGCCAATTTTTTTGAGCCATAAGAAAGACTCAGTGTAACGATAAGTGGCAGAAGCTCCGGAGTAATTCCCATCGCCACGGTCAATGCAAAAAGCACCGTCTGAACGATAGGATGATGCAAAAACCATCCAAAGGCAATTACAAGTAAAACAGTTACTCCTGCAATACGCGCAAGAAGAAGACTGAAATCTTTAAGTCCTTTTTGAAACTCGGTTAGAGGTCTGACTTTACTTGCCAAATTCGAAATCTTTCCGTACTTGGTATCTACTCCAATCGCAACAACAATCCCGCGAGCATTTCCGCTTGTTACAACAGTCCCCATATAAATACTGTCACCGTCTTTTTTTAACACCGGAAGGGACTCTCCAGTTATGATTGATTCGTTAACTTCCAGGTTTTCAGAAGAAGACAGTCGAATGTCGGCCGGTACCATCGATCCCGTATGAAAGAAAACCTCATCATTAACTTGTATATCGGCAACAGGAATTATTTTTTCGACTCCGTTCCTTGTAACACTAACCATAAAAGAAATTCTCTTGATTAGATCGTTTACAACTTTTTCGGCCTGATATTCATTCCAAAAACCTAAAATTACAGAAAGAGTCATCACTATCCAAATTGCAAAAGCTTCGGTTTTTTCTCCGAGAAGAAACGCAACTATCGTAGAAACAATGAAAACCAAAAGAAGTGGATTCTTAAATTGACGAAGTAGTACTATCCAGGCATTAAATTTCTGACGTTTTATCTCGTTGGTCTCGGCACTCATCCTAAGATAATTTTACAACTGATTTGCCATCAGATGCTACGAAATCACAATCAAGCAATCTCCCACTTTGAAACAGGGTAATATCTATTTTACAATAAGGCAACTAATCCGTATGGCAAAGAAAAAATTTACAAAAAAGGGAATTGTAAATTATTATCAATCAAGCCAGTGGCTCTATAGGCTTTTTTGTTATAACCCCCAATCTTTAGGCATGCATTTTGGTTTTTGGAACAAAAACACCAAAAACCGTCAGGAAGCAATTTCCAATGAAAATGAGGAGATCATTAAAGTTGCTGGAATAAAAAGAGGTATGAAGGTGCTTGATGCGGGATGTGGTATTGGAGGTACATCCTTGCAAATTGCCAAGAAAAAAGGGGCCGAAGTTTGGGGTATAACTATTGTTCCGCAACATGTTATTTTAGCCAACAAATATGCAAAAAAAAGGAGAGTTAGTAAACTTGTAAATTTTTCTGTACAGGATTATATAAAGACAAACTTTCCTTCTAACTTTTTTGATGTTGTCGTGGGAATTGAAAGTGTTTGTCACGCTTCTCCCAAAAGTTCTTTTCTGAAAGAGGCATATCGAATACTAAAACCAGGCGGCAAAATTGTTATTGCGGATGGATATTTGGGTAGACAACCAAGAAATAGGAAAGAAAAGGAAATAATAACGAAATTTAAACAATCATTTGCTTTGACAGAATTCATTTTAGGAAAAAGTATGCTTAGGCAAATGAGAGAAACAGGCTTTGTACACGTAATAAGCAGGAACATGAATGACCAGGTTGAACCGTCAGTAATATGTTTTTCAAATTTAGCAAAAAGAATGAAACTCCCGTGTTTAATCTCAAAATATATTCCTATTCCTTATATTCAAGAAGTCTATAGAAATTATGTTGCCCTAAAAATGACAGATGAAGGATGGAAAACTGGACTTGCAGCTTATTTTATACATTCCGGGCAAAAACCTTAATTTTCTAATTTTGGCCGATACTGAAGAGCCTCAGCGATATGGATTGAGGAAACCTTGGTCTCCCCTGCAAGGTCGGCTATAGTTCTTGCAATTTTTATAACCTTAAAATAACTTCTGGCAGTAAGATTCATTGTAGCAAGAGCGCTGGTCATAATGGCACGGGAACTTTCATCTATTTCGCAATATTTTTTAATATCGCGTGTTGTCATTTCCGAATTTGATTTGACGGGTGTTCCTTTAAATCTTTTTAATTGAAATCCACGCGCCGCTTGCACTCTTTTTTGAATCACCTTGGAAGTTTCTCTTTTTTCCTTATCGCCGCCTACCAGTTTTTGCATTTCCACAGACGGAACATCTACATGAATGTCGATTCTATCCAGTATTGGCCCCGAAATTCTTTTTTGATACCTCGTAATCATTCCAGGAAGACACGTGCAGGGACGCCTGGCGTCCCCAAAATATCCACAGGGACAGGGGTTACTTGCAGCAACAAGTAAAAAATTGGCTGGATATGTCACCGAACCTTTTGCCCGAGAAATTGTGACAACTCCATCTTCAAGAGGTTGCCGGAGAGATTCCAAAACGTTTCTGGGAAATTCCGGAAATTCATCCAAAAAAAGTACACCTCTGTGGCTTAAGGAAATTTCACCAGGCATAGGAGCACCTCCACCACCAATTAAACCAATTCTACTCGTTGTGTGGTGCGGACTTCTGAAAGGTCTTTTGGTTACAATTGCTTCACCCTCAGGCAGGTTTCCTGTAATTGAATAAATCTTGGTTACCTCGAGAGCTTCATCTTCCGTCAAGGTAGGTAAAATTCCCGGAATGGCCCTGGCAAGCATTGTTTTTCCAGACCCGGGAGTCCCTTTCATGAAGATATTGTGGTTTCCAGCAGCGGCTATTTCGAGTGCCCTTTTTGCCTGTTCCTGACCAACAACTTCCGAGAAATCAAATTCTGCATCGCTTTTTACCAGCAAACTTTTGAGATTGATTTTCGCGGCAGGTTTTATTTCTATGGATTTTGCAAAAAACCTGACAAGTGAAAGGAGAGACTCGATAGAATAAACGTCAACCCCTGAAACTACCGCCGCTTCTTTTTCATTAATTTTTGGAATGAAGATGTTTTTAAATTTTTTCTCTTTGGCAAGATACGCCATCGAAAGAATTCCATTTGTGTGCCGCAAGGTTCCATCCAGTGAAAGTTCACCGAAAAATAATGAAGAAGATACATCCGGCGCAATTTGCCCCGAGGCTATCAAAATTCCAAGGGCCATGGGCAGGTCGTAGGCAGGGCCCATTTTGGGCAAGTCCGCGGGGGCAAGATTTACCGTAATTCTACTAATTGGAAAGTCCGCTCCCGAATTTTTGATTGCACTCCTGACTCTTTCTTTGGATTCTTCAACCGCCTTATCCGGAAGACCGACTATTGTAAAGGAGGGCAGGCCCTGGCTGGCAATATCAACTTCAACATCGATAAGAGTCGCCTTAAGTCCAACGACAGCCCCCGAAGTAATTTTGGCAAGCATACATTCACATTACCATAATGTTTCGAAACAGTGAAATATGATGTACTTTTGGCCAAATCTGTTATGACATTCTCCAAAGGAGGATGATATATCAGCGTTCAATTCGCCTCCGCAGTAAATTGCAGAGTGTTCTTGAATGCTGTTATAATACTTCTCGACTGTGACTAAATCCGGGCTTAAGTATAAAAGAGTGCTTCTAAAGCTTTCGAGGGAACTATTCGGCGAAAATAAAGGCAAAGGAATAGGATTTGACCGCTTCATGGAAATTGCTACGCAAATAACCAAAATTTGGAAAAAAACCGGAATTGAACTGGCAATAGTTGTGGGTGGAGGAAATATTTTTAGAGGCAGGGAAAGAGCAAGCGACGTAGACGAAGCAACCGCCGATTATATGGGAATGCTGGCAACTGTCATAAACGGGATGGCACTTCAGGATGCCCTGGAAAGACTTGGTGCCCCAACCAGAATGATGACCGCATTTGAAATCAAGTCGGTTGCCGAGCCTTACATAAGGAGAAGGGCAATAAGGCATATCGAAAAAGGCAGAATTGTAATATTTACAGCAGGAACTGGAAGCCCTTTTTTTACTACCGACTCGGGGGCAGCTCTAAGGGCTATTGAAATTCACTGCGACGCCATACTTAAGGCTACCAATGTAGATGGAGTTTATTCGGAAGATCCCAACGTTAATCCCAAGGCCAAAATGTTCCAAAAACTTACTTATCAGGAAGCTATCGAAAAAAATCTTCAAGTAATGGATGCTACTGCCTTTGCTCTATGCCAAAAGCACAAAATGCCGATAATTGTATTCAACGTAGAAAAACTTAAAGATATGGATAAACTTCTTCGGGGCAAAAAATTTGGAACCTTAGTCTCATAACCAACAAAAAATCCCGCTTGTGCGGGATTCTTTGTACTCTGGAGAGTAGTAAGCCAGGTTCTGTTTCTCGACGATCATCTATCTAACGCCCTCGAACCTCGGGACTCGGGAAAGCTCCTCAAACGTCCCTTTCGGAGGTTGCAGCGGGGAGGATTGCCCCTTTTCACTCGTTTCCTTCTACCTTTAGGGTAAAAGAATCGACATAGTTTCTGTGGCTCTGTACTGGCCAAACTCAAGGTTTCCCTTGAGCCTGTCTCCAGCTTGCGCTGGACACCCTGCTTTCTGCTGCCTGGACTTTCCTCACCGACAAATAAATGCCGGCGCGATCATCCTTTCTCCAGAGTAAAGGTATTATATCATATTTGAGAGAAACTGGAATCCAATTCTCTCAAAAGAATTATTCCCCGCGATTTAACTCTGTAACTATTTGCATAAAGTGGGGTGTCTACAGCTACTCGAAAAACTCGTGTGGCAGTATTGTATTTCTCAAGCATATATTTTGTTAGAGTTTTTGCACCAGAAAGCTTTAGCGCACTCCAAATTCCACCCCAATCTTTTTTACCGGCTTGAAGTTCATCATTGGGTAATCTCACCCATTCCCCAACTGGAAATTCCATAATGTTGGGGTTCCACCTTAGACCTAGAGATTTTAAGTCATTGGTGACCACTTTAAATAAAACCGGTTTTAAAATTCCGTCAACAACTTCCCAATTAAAGGGTTTGAATTTACAGTACTCATTCTCAAATTCCAGATACCGATTTTCTGAATATCTTTCCACCACGTTGCAATTGTACACTACAGCCAGCTATTTTCCTTTATTCCCTAATGAAGTATTCCTTTGCCAAAACCTGAAGAGTTATCACAAAAGGAATTGAGACAATTACTCCCATTATTCCTGCAAGTTTGGCTCCAATAGCAATGGAAATAAGAATAATAAGAGGTGAAACACCTGTCGATTTTTGCATAATTTTGGGTACCAGTACATAGCCTTCAAGTTGGTGCACCAAAAAGGCAACAGCCGTTACCCCAAGTCCGACAAGCGGGGAAATTCCAAACCCGATCAGAATTGCTGGAATTGCAGAAACAATCGGCCCCAAGAAGGGAATTATTTCCAAAATCCCAGCCAAAATCGCGAGAGGAAGGGCAAAAGGAATACCTATAAGAAAAAATCCTATATAAGTTCCAAGGCCGATTGTCAACATCAGAAGTAGCTGTCCCCTTGCCCATTTTCCAAGTTTTTCTTCAATTACAACTACTAACTTGCTTATTTTTTGTCCTCTATTTTCTCCGAACAAAAGTTCAACTTGGCTACGAAGCCCATCGTGGGTCAAAAGCATGTAAAAGGCAAAAATCAGAACAGTTACTATAGCCAGAAAATTGGAAAATACCGAAAAGGTAAAATTTAATATTTCCCCGGGTACACCACCAAGTTGAATCAGGGCTTCCCTGGCTGCATCTCCGCTGGTTGAAGAATTAATGCCAATATTTGAAAGATAGCCGGGTAGTGCGTTAATGAAATTTGTTGTTTGCTGGACCAGGGTTGGAGCGATAAGGGCTATGATTCCACCTAAAACCCCGATAACAAGTATGTAAGTAATTAGAATCGATATTACTCTGGGAGTTTTTATCTTAGTCAATTTCGCAACAAGCGGTTCCAAAATTGTCATTAGTAGGAACGCCACAAAAAGCTCCAAAATTATCCCGCGGATGAAATATAAAAACCAAAGTCCTAGAAGGAAGAGGACCGTAAAAACTACGGTCTTATGAGAAATCTCAATCTTTTTTAACATTATCAGTAGAGTACCATTTTTCGACCGATTTTTCCACATTTTTGGGGTAGCTCACACTAGTTATATCAAACCAACGGATTCTTTTGTCTTTCTTAAACCAAACCATTTGCCTCTTTACATATTTCTTCTCCTCCTCCTCCCAACCCTTAAGAATCTCTGCTTCAGTTTTTTTATCATCGAAATAATCTTTCCACTCACCATAACCCATCGAAGACATTGATTGCATATCCCAATTGACGCGATTTCTTAGAAGATTTTCAACTTCTTTCTTTATCCCTGCCTTCACCCTCTGTGCAACTCTCAATTTTATCTTCCCAGATATATACTTTTCCGAAGCAGTAAGACCTATCATTAAAACCACAAGATCCTTTTTCTTCTTTTCGATTTCTTTTTCCTTCTTAGCATTGTTGATTTTCCACATAGCTACCTCAATCGCACGAATTAAACGTCTCGGGTTTTTTCTATCGGATGTATTCATTTGCCCCGCTTTAAAAGAATCCATTTGGGCAAGTTTTTCAAACAGTTCCTCAGGTGCTTTCCCCTCCAAGGTTTTCCTTAACAAATTATTTTTGGGGATGGAAGCTGTGGCAATACCATCAACAACTCCTTTTATATAAAGACCTGTTCCCCCCACCAAGATTGGAAATTTGCCTCTTTTGACAATATCGGAAATTATTCTCTCGGCAAATTTAATATATTGGGCAATGCTAAACTCGTGCCTCGGGTCGGCAAGGTCGTATCCCCAAATTTTTACACCGCCTACTTCATAGTAACCGTATTTTTTAAACCAGGGGAGCTTAATTTTGGCGCCGGCTGGAAGATTCTTACCAGTTCCTATATCCATTCCCTTATAAACCTGCCTTGAGTCAGCGGAAATTAACTCTCCATTAAATCTTTCGGCAAGTGCAATTGCCAGAGTAGTTTTTCCTGTAGAAGTAGGGCCGCAAATAACAAGTAATTTACCAGGGCTTCGGCTGGCCAAGCTTTGCTTATTCATACATTTTTTCAGCTACTGGCACTAGAATATTTTGTCAGGGCATAATTCCAAAACCTAAACGAAACGAATAGTGCAACTGCCCCGACAAAAAATGCTAATAATATTCCCATTGGAGCCACAAGACCCATTAGCGCTTTTGCGGGAAGCGTAATCATAATACCAACTGGGATCAAGTAAGTTAAAAATGCCTGTAATGGCTGTTTATAAATATCGACCGGAAGACGACCCAAACTTGTTAAATCTCTATAAATCATAACTGTGTGATCCACTTCAAGTGTAACTATTGCTAAAGAAAGCACAATTATATGAAATGCAGTGGCTATTAAAAAACCGTTAGCGAGTAAAACCAAAAATAGTACGGTTTCGTAAAATGAAGGGTGAAGAAGAACTCCATAATAAATTGTTAAGCCGATCAAGGGAGGAATTGTAACAAGGTCAATTACATCCGCACCCCCCATTAAAACTCTAAAAAGCGCACTTAGGGGCCTAACCAGAACAAGGTCAAAATCTCCATTAACTATCATCGGCCTAAAGTTATAAACTTCTCGAAACAGGAACTGGGTAATTACATCAATAAGATTAAATGTCAAAAAGAAAAATATTATTTGGTTACTTGTATAACCGGCCAGAGTGCTATTTCCAAGTAAAAGGAAGTATAGAAAACCAAAAAAGAAAACAAATCTCAAGATTTTCCCAATCAAAAATACTGAAAGAGCTAGTTTCTGGTTGATAACCACGGAAAAAGAATTTCTGCTCATCATCCACCAAATTTTTAAATATTTTTTAAACTTTTTGATCATGGTTCGACTACGCTCACCATATGTTCTATCTCCCGATTGCCTGGTAGACTTTCAGTCCTTTTTGCCAAACAAAATTCATCGCAAACCACAAAACTCCTGTCCAGGCTATAGCAACCATCAAACCTCCGATAAGTGCAGAGCCCGTAATGTTTCCAAGATAAACCTCAACCGGAAAATAGATTAGATATGGGAAAGGCGTTGCCGAAACTACCGATTGAAGCCCACCGGGCAAAATATTTATCGGAAAAAGTGACCCAGATAGAGCCTCAATAATCACAACAGTTACCAAAAAGTGAGATCCCCACCCAATCTCGGGTGCCCAAAAAGGAATAGAGCTAATAAGGAAAAGAAGGAAAAAATAAATTAGAATTGCTAGAATTACAGTTACCGAAAACGCAAATAAGGTAACAGGGTTTACTTGAAAGAAAAAGGGCGGTTTTAAAATTACAAAAAGGACGAAAAATTCGACTGCCGCAAATATCAGGTTTAAAGCTTTGCTAGAAATATCTCTTGTAAACCAATATTTAAAATAACTAAGTGGTTTAAGAAGATAATTAGATAAATCTCCTTGAGCAATATCAGTTGATACATCCATCGCGCGGGCAGAGAGAACCAAAGCGCGAACTACAATTATCCCAAAAACGTAAGTGAGGATTTTTTCCCTGTCATAGCCAAAGATTTGGGTTTGGGGACTACTAAAAACCGTGCTCCAAAGAAAATAAGTTAAAAGAATTTGAAAAACATTCCGAACTCTCCACAATATAAAATTCAGGCGGTATACAAATTCCTGTTCAAAAGAAATTTTGAAGATACTCCAATACTTTCTCATTTCATTTCCTGAAACCACCCTTAAATACTTTTCGAATTACATCCTCTATAGGAATTTCCTCAATCGTCAAATCATCAACAGGAAAATTTTGGAGTAGTTCGGAGGCGGCAACAGCCGTTGCAGAACGCGGAACGGACAAAATAACTTGAGGGAAGACAAGCTTTTTCACTTTGCCGATTTTCTCTATATCTGCAATTCCGTCCTCTTTGGAAAGAGTCGCTTTTATAATTTTTTCTTTGGCAAATTTGGTAACCAGTTCCTCCAATGCACCATCAAAAAGGATCCTCCCTTCATTAATAACAATCACCCGTCTGGCCAAATCGGTAAGATCATCCATATTATGGGAAGTAAGAAGAATTGTTGCTCCATATTTGCGGTTGTAATCATAAATAAAATCACGCATTTTTTGCTGAGCCACCAAATCAAGTCCAATTGTAGGTTCGTCCAAAAATAGAACTTTGGGTTTATGTAGAAGCGCTGCAACAAGTTCCATACGCATCCGCTGCCCCAGCGAAAGCTTCCTTACCGGAGTCGTAAGAAGTTTCCCAATTTCCAGAAGTTCAGTAAGCTCCTTAAGATTTTCCTGATAGGTACGACTCGGAATCTCGTATATCGCACGGTTAAGTTCAAATGTTTCTATGGCAGGAAGATCCCACCAAAGTTGATTTTTCTGTCCCATGACAAGAGAGATCTGCTTTAAAAACTCAGGTTTTCGCGCCCATGGATCATATTCCAGAACCTCCACAAATCCGGCAGTTGGATATAAAAGCCCTGACAGGATCTTAAGAGTTGTTGTTTTGCCGGCACCGTTAGGGCCAATAAAGCCAACCAGCTCTCCAGGTTGAATTGTAAATGATATTCCGCAAAGTGCATGGATTTGTTTTTTTTGAGGAGAGATGAGCGATTTAAAAGCACCTGTTAATCCCGGTTCCTTTTGTGTTACCTCAAAATTTTTGACTAAATTATCAACAATTACGGCTCGGTTCATAACTGAAGTATAGCATTAGCTAATAATTAAAATCTAAAAATTTGTTATCTTGCAACCTGTCTTTTAAGTTTTTTGCCCGGAGTAAAACGCGGGGATCTGTGGGATTTAATGGTAACCATTTTTTCGGTTTTGGGAATCTTGACAGTTTTTCCCTTCATCGAGATCACTCTGAAAGTTCCAAATCCGGAAAGAACAACTTTTTCTCCTTTTGCCAAAACTCTTCCGACTTCGTCTAAGAAAACTTCAACTGCCTCCTCCGCTGCCTTTTTCGTTAAATGCGCTTTTCTGGAAACTTGATCTATAAGTTCCGCTTTTGTCATTCTAAGCAAGGAGCATAGAGCACCTTAAGACAAATGTCAAGATTTCGGACTTTTATAATTGGCGCCAAGTAATGTCTCTAAATTTTGCACTAAAACCCGTATGAAGAAAGTGAAGTGCTGCCAATCCTTATTCTGGGAAGAGCAAATCTTTGTTTTTTACAAAGAATATTCCCAGGATTCGTAGTAAAAGCGGCTTTATATCCCAAAGAAGTTAAATACTTCTCCGCCTGTCCAGAATCAAAACCATAAGGGTAAGCAAAAACTTTCGGAGAATTCAAACCGTGATCCGAAAGCTGCGTATCCGCAGTTGAAATTTCATACTGCATAACGCTTGTCGACACATCGACATTTTTATGGGACCATGTGTGATTTGCAAAGAGTATTAATCCATTCATTGATTCAATCTGATCCCAAGTTAAATAATCGGGGTTATTCACGAGTCCGGTTGGCACAAACATTGTTGCCCTATATCCTAAACTTTGAAGAACCGGATGGGCATCGGTATAAAAATCTTCATAGCCGTCATCAAAAGTAAGAAGGACGCTTTTGGGAGTGATCGGCGTTCCGCTATCAAAAAAATCAACCAAATCATTCATACTGGCAACATGATAACCTTTGTCCTTGAGATACTGCATCTGTTTCTGAAAAAAGTCAGTATATGTTGTTAATGCAGTCTGTTTATCCGCTTTTGCAGCATCTTCAGACTGAATATGGTGATACATGAGTACCGGCATGCGGACACACGGACCGTACATTGCGTTCATTTCAGCAAAAGTTAATGGGCGTGGAGTAGGACTTGGGGTCGGAGTGGGAGTCGAAAACGGTTTGTTTAACTCTGCAAACTTGTCCTTAGAAGTGGTCTTAATTGATAGTCCGCGTTTTTGAGTCAAAAAATAGACTCCCATAAGTACAAGAAATAATAGAAAGATATTCAAAAAAATATATTTTATTTTCTTATTTATCCAAAGCTTTCTTTTCATCTCAAGATTGTGCGACTACCTTACGAGGATTGTCCTCATAAGTGTATTATTTTGCTGAAGTCGTTTCTGTCGCGCGGACTTCGCGAATGACAGAAACTTTGATTTGACCTGCATATTCTGCTTCTTTCTCAAGTTTTCTGGCAATATCATGGGCAAGTACAGTCAACCTATCATCATCAACTTCATCGGGGTTAACTATTACTCGGACATCACGCCCCGCTTGGAAGGCATAAGCCATATCAATTCCGGGAAATCCTTTAGCAATTTCCTCGATCTTAGTCATTCTCTTGATATAACCTTCATGGGGCTCATATCTGGCTCCGGGACGGGAACCGGAAATTGCGTCTGCCATCCAAACGATTACACTTTCGTTACTTGAAAAGGGTCTGTCCTCATGATGCTCTGCAACACAGGCTATAATCTCTTTGGGCATTCCATATTTTTTGAGTAGATTTACTCCCAATTCAATATGGTTTCCCTCTTCATCGGTAACAATTTTCCCAATGTCGTGAAGCAAACAACCTAAACGTACCACATCGGCATTAGCGCCAATTTCTTCTGCAATAGCAACACCCATCTTCGTCTCTTCAATGGTGTGTATCCCGAGGTTTTGCCCGTAAGAAGTCCTGAATCTGAACCGTCCAATAATTCTCATTAGTTCAACCGGCAGATTAAAAACCCCGCATTCGTGGCAGATTTTCTTGCCTTCCTCAAGAAGCACATCTTCCATACCTGCTTTAACCTGTCTTATTACTTCCTCAATCCTTGAAGGTTGGATTCTGGCATCTTTTATTAAAATCTCAAGAGCCCTTTTAGCAATCTCACGTCTTACAGAATCGAATGAAGAAAGCCTGATTTCATTAGTTTCGTCAATTTCTATCTCAACTCCGGCCTCTTTTTCAAAAGTTCTTATATTTCTGCCTCCAGCGCCAATAATTCTGCCCTTTACATCCTCATTGGGAACTGTGACTGAAGATACCGTGTATTCAGCCACATAACCGGTTGCACCGTGCTTCATAGCATCCAGAAGTATTTCCCGTGCCTTCTCATTTGCATCTTCTTTGATCTTCTCTTCGGCAGCTCTAATCTTCTTGGCTATTTCACTGGTTAGATCTCCCTGGACCTCATCCAAAAGGGCCTTCTTAGCCTCATCAGGGGTCATCTTAGCCACTTTTGCCAGTTTTTCGATATATTCATCTCTAGTACTCATATTTTTTGCCTGCCCGCAGACGCTAAAGCGTCAGCTTTTGCAGGCGGGAAGCCAAAGAAGATCCCGCCTCAAATAAGGTGGGTAAAGAACGAAGAAGCTAATTTAAATGTCTTCTTGCTCATATCTTTGACTCTAGGAGGTATTTTACTATTTTGAGGTGGCTTTTTCAATCATCGTCTTCTTTTTCAGTTTGACTGTCCAATTCCCTGTAGTACAATACAGACAAGATGGAAAGATCTGATGAAATTGCCGCAGCGGCCCAGGCTGCAAAAGATGTTGTACCTAGACATTCCGACCGTGAATCTCCGGAATATAAACTCTGGTATTCTCTATTAGAGACTTCAATGTTTTTTAGAGAAAACGACCTTGGTTATATGCCTCTACTTGGAACCTTTGAAAGTTTGGGTCCAGATTTAGAAAATGTTGTTGGTCCCCTCAAAGAAAATCCCGAATTAGTAAATCCCTTGTATAAACATCTTAAAAACAATCTCTATAACACTAATGAAAGAGTTATTACGGTATGGGAAATTGCCGGTGTGCCGAATGTAGTACTTGCAAAAACACAGGACGAAGACAAGACTCAACTGAGTTGGTTTAGATTTCACTAGATATCACTTTTTCAATTACGTCCCACCCAAATCCCTTTCCAGCCAAATACTGAGACATTTTTTGTCGGGCCTCGCGGGGTCCAAGATTTTTCCATTTGTAGGCCTTTTTCTCAAGCAGCTCCCTTGCCAGTTTTTCTTCATCGACAACTTCTTCCCCCAAAACTTCATCGATTATCTCCTTACTTATTCCTTTAATTCTTAATTCCTGAATTAAAATCCTTTTTGGCTTAGGTTTAAAATTTGCCCGCTGGTCAATCCACCACTTGGCAAATTTGGCATCATCAATTAACTCCAAATGTTTCAGCTTCTCAAGCAATTTTTCGTGCAGGCTTTCGTGGACTTTTTTACGGCGGAAATAATCTGTTATCTCCTTTTCGCTTCTGGGCCTAACCATCGCAAATCTTAAAAGCTTATCCAAGGTTTTCTGAAACTCAGCTTTTTTAACAATTTCTTCAACCTCTTTTTTGGTTAATTCCTGATTAACTTTCAGATGCAAGAGAACAAAATTATCAAGGTCTATTCCGAATCCAAACTTATCATCAAGATAAACATTAATCCTATTCTTATTCTTTTGAGACTTTATTGAAGTAATTACCGGCACAAAAAGATGTTACTCTTCTTTTTCCTCTTCTCCAATTTCCTTCGGAAGTTTTTTACCGGAAGCAACCATCTCGCGGATTTTCTTCTCAAGTTCTTCCGCAAATCTTGTATGTTCGGCAAAATATGCTTTTGCAGCTTCCTTGCCTTGGGCAATGGGTTTCCCTTCATAATTGAAGAAGGACCCGCTTTTGGCAATCAGACCAAGCTCTAAACCAACGTCAAGTAGCCCTCCGGTTTTACTAATGCCTTCTGTCTCCATAATGTCAAATTCAGCAACTCTAAGCGGAGGTGCAACTTTGTTTTTAACAATTCTTGCGCGGTGCCTCGAACCTATTACCTTTTCGCCCTCCTTAAGAACTTCAATTCTTCTAAGATCAATTCTTACCGATGAATAAAACTTAAGGGCGAGACCACCGGGAGTTACCTCTGGGTTTCCAAACATAACCCCGATTTTTTGCCTAAGCTGATTGGTAAATATCAAGACCGTCTTTGATTTTGAAATAGCGCCGGTTAGCTTTCTAAGCGCCTGGCTCATAAGTCGAGCCTGCATTCCCATAACCGCATCTCCCATTTCCCCCTCAAGTTCCGCCCGCGGGACAAGCGCCGCAACGGAATCAACTACCACAACATCAATTGCACCGGAACGGATCAGGGCTTCCGTAATTTCCAAGGCCTGCTCACCTGTATCCGGCTGTGACATAAGAAGATTGTCGAGGTCGACTCCGAGTATTTCGGCACGTTGGGGGTCAAGGGCATGCTCTGCGTCAACAAAAGCACATTGCCCGCCTTTCTTCTGGGCTTCGGCAATGACTGCAAGGGCGAGCGTGGTCTTACCAGAGGCCTCAGGACCGAAGATTTCTGTGATGCGGCCCCTGGGAAGCCCCCCAACCCCCAAAGCCAGGTCGACCGCAATAGAACCTGTAGAAATAACGTCAATTTTATATCTTTCTCCGTCGTTTCCCCCAAGACGCATAATGCTTCCCTTGCCGTATTGTTTTTCAATCTGATCCATGGCCAGTCTTATTGCCTGAAGTTTTTGAGATGCGCCTTCCTGTTTTACCGGAGCTTCTGTTTCGGGTTTTTTTACTTTCACCATATTGTCTATATTTACACTGCTAAAAAATAAATATCAAGTGTTAATTAGTTCATTATTGACCGAATAAAATACGAAATCAACAATCAAAATACTAATTTTGAAGAGGTGTTTCCAAATTGTCAGCCAAAACCCTCATGTAATCGGTGACACCTTCTCTATCATTATTATCTTTCCACATCCCAGCGGGAGATCTCCGCCAATCAAGCTCCCAATCCCTTTCATCTTGACCCCACAACCAGGGTGAAGGCAGTTCCCAAAAAATAATCAGTGCAGATTCCGGCATTTTGCCTTCAGTAATTTTTCTAATTTCTTCGGGAATTTTTGAAGGATGTTCCACTAAAATTTTATCTTCAACAATGGAAGTAAAATATCCGATCACCGATTCCATTTGTCCTTTTTTCCATAACATTGCCTGACTATTTTCTGTAAACACAGTAACGCTTCCCATTTTTATTTCGTTATACTTAATCTCGGTTAGCGGCGACGGGGACATCCAGAGTGTAATTCTTGCAGCCTCAGATAGTTTGTCTTTAGATATTTTTTTGAGTATCCCAGGAACTTTTAGTTGCTTTATATCTAGAAATTCTTCCCAGAAATTGAGTATCGCAATTTTCAGTCTTCTCTGAATTTCGGGACGCTCCTCACTGACCTTCTTCTGTCTTTCTGCCTCCTGTGCGGCAATAAAAACATCAAGTGTTGGTTCTTCTCTTTCATGATCTGTCATATCACTCTTCTTTTACGCTTGCAGAAATCAAAATTCAAGAAGCAAATTTGGTCGGGGTGCTGAGAATTGAACTCAGTTCGGACGCACCCCATGCGCCCATTCTGCCGGTGAACTACACCCCGTGAGCGTATTTTAACACAAAAAGGAGAGGTTTAACGTTTTGGAGACTGTTTTCCTTCGACTCCTTCGACACTGCTCAGGACAAGTTTGCCCAGGACTGCAGCCAGCGAAGCTCAACGCTTCGGCTTTGCTTTTTGCATGGAGCAAACCCCAAGGTCTACCCCGGCCAGATACAGTTCACAAAGCGGGCCAATTAGTGTCAAGAGGACTATCGGTTTATCAACAAACATCGCTAATGCAGGAGTTGCAAGCGAAACGTATCTCGAAGCTTCAGTCACATGCATCGCTGCAGAAATGCGCGGGTCAACAAACCCTTCATTCCTTTCCACCATACCCTTTGTTCTAACAGATTTTAAAAGAATGTCAACACATTATTCTGAGGATCACCTCTTGGGGGACTGCTTCTTGCGACGGCTCTTTCCACCCATTCCCACCATTCTTCTTTGTCTAATTCTTGAGTCACGGGTTAGAAGATTAAGTTTTCTTAAGGTTACTCTATTTTTTTCGGGTGCAACTTTAACCAAAGTTCTGGAAATTCCCAAAACTAAAGCCGAAAGTTGTCCCTCTTTTCCGCCACCTAAAACTTTCCCCGAATAATAATATTTATCGGAAGTTTCGGTCGCGCCAAAAGGCTTAGCAAGTGCTTTTTTGGCAATTTCACCCGGGAAATATTTTTCCACAGGCATCCCGTTAACAATGTTTTCTCCTTTGCCTCGATAAAGTCTGACACGGGCGACACTCTCTTTTCTTCGTCCTACAGCGTATGTGTAATCGATTTTCTTAGTTCTTGCCATGGTTCGATTCGTCTGACTCACTCACCACTATAGTCCTAAATTCTTTCTCATATGGATTTTTATCTCCCGCAACAACTTTTAATCTTAGCATTCTGGGATCTTTCAGGCGGTTATCGGGAAGCATCCCGGAGACAGCATGTTCAATAATGCGCTCGGGGTGCTGCTCCATTACGGAACTGTATTTTTTAGATTTAAACCCGCCCGGATATCCCGAATGGGTTATATAAACTTTCTTTGAGGCTTTTCTGCCTGTTACCATAATTTTTTCGGCATTAATCACGACCACAAAGTCTCCCGAGTCCATGTGACGGCTAAAAGTGGCCTTGCCTTTGCCCATCAAAAGTCCGGCAATTTTTGTGGAAAGCCTGCCTAATATTTCATCCTTGGCATCAACCAAATGCCATTCTCTTTTTATATCTTTTGGTGTAGGTTGGAACGTCTTCATTATTTTTTGGATTTAACTTCTTTTTTGACTGCCTTTTTTGGTTTTTCTTCAACTTTTTTATCTTTTGCCTCCGGTTTCTTTTTGCCCTCAAATTCTACTTTTTCAGTCCACTCCATTCTAACCATTTGGGCATTATCTCCTACTCTTCTTGGAAGGGAAATAATTCTTGTAAATCCTGAGGTTTTTCCCGGAAAGGCCTTTACCACTTTCTGGAATAGAATATCGGCAGCTTCCCTGGCGTTATCTAAATTGCCCATAACTTTTCTTCTTGCGGCAAGGCTCCCTACCTTGGCTAAAGTTACCATTTTTTCCACACTACCGGTAACCGCCTTTGCTTTTGCACGGGTGGTTACAATCTTCCCATTTAAGATCAAGCTTCGGGCCAAAGAAGCAAACAAAGCTTCCCTGGCCGGACGAGATCGGGAAAGTTTTCTTCCGAACACTTTCTTGTTCATATAGATTTACTTGACGGCGAGGAACTCGACTCCCTTAGTTCCGAGTGCAGCAGCTATAATCTTGAGGGATTTTTCTCCCAAATTTCTAACCTTTACCAAATCCTCTTTCTTTGCGCGTGCAAGCTGTTCAACACTTTCAAAACCCGCTTTAATAAGAGCGTTCGCAACTCTTGTGGGAAGCCCGATTTCCTCAACCGAAAGCTTTCCGATTAGTCCCAATTCATCCTTGGGTGCTTCTACCGGCTTCTCAATCTTTTTGGGATTGACTACCTGCGAGAAATAGCTCAAAAGAATCTTGGCGGATTCAACCAAAGCATCCTTTGCGTTTATTGTTCCGTCAGTCCAAACTTCCAAGACTAATTTGTCGTAATTGGTAAGCCGCCCGACACGCGTTTCTTCAATCTTGTAGCTAACTCTTTTTACTGGAGAGAAAGAAGCATCAACCGGGATTAGTCCAATTGTCTCCGTAGGTCTATCTTCTGCCGGCGAATAACCAGCCCCGCTTTCAATCGTGATATCTGCAGAAAATTTGGAGCCTTTATTTAGGGTTCCCAAGACCAAATCTGGATTGGCAACTTTAATTCCGCCTCCGACTTTTATAGCGGCAGCTGTAAACTCACCTGCTTTTACTATTTCCAAAGTAGCCTTTGTAGGCTTCTCGACTTTTCCAGAAAACCTAACTTTCTTGAGGTTGAGGATAAACTCAACGACATCCTCCTTCATACCCACTAGAGAAGAGAATTGATGCTTAACGCTTGCAATCTTTACAGAAGTAACTGCAACACCCGGAAGAGATGTTAAAAGTACGCGCCTCAAAGAGTTTCCAATCGTAAGTCCGTACCCTTGTTCCAAGGGAGAAATAACAAACCTGCCGTAGCCGGCCTCCTTCTTTTCCTCTTTTGTCTCAAACATTGGTTCGTTCATAGTATCCCGAATCTAGGTATTTTACTCTTATCTGGAATAGAATTCAACAATATCCTGCTCGCTGATAGGCTCGTTTATATCTTCTCTTTTGGGGCTTGCCGCTACCTTGCCCACAAGAGCTTTTCTTTCAAGCCAAGCTGGAAGCTTGACATCTTTTTGCTCAAAAGCTTTCTTGACTTCAGGTATCGCCCCCGCTTTGGAATCAATTGAAACCGTGTCTCCAACTACCAACTTATAGGAAGGAATATTAACCTTCTTGCCGTTTACCAAAACGTGCCCATGGGAAACCAACTGCCTGGCTGAGGGCCTACTGGGAGCAAAACCAAGCCTGAATATGACATTATCCAAGCGTTTCTCAAGGCTAACAAGAATAGCCTCACCTGTATTTCCTTTCGCTTTAAAAGCCTCATCAACATATCTCCTGAACTGCTTCTCTAAAATACCGTAAAGCCTTTTTACTTTTTGTTTTTCCCTAAGCTGTCTACCATATTGAGATGAACCTCTTGCCCCCTTTGGCCCGTGGACTCCGGGAGGAACATTAAGCCTGGTTAGCTTTGCACCGGCGCCGAAAATATCGAAGTTCTCACGTCTACTTAATCTGTCTTTTGGTCCTGTATATTTTGCCATAGTTACACTCTCCTTTTCTTACTGGGTCTTGGGCCGTTATGCGGCACTGGCGTAATATCTGCAATCAGGGAAATCTTAACCCCGGCTGCTCTAATAGCGCGGAGGGCCGCATCCCGTCCGGCACCCGGACCTTTTACATAAATCTCAACCTCCGTAACGCCAAAATTGTTTTTGGCCTTATCTATTACACTTTCAACAGCGGTGGTGGCTGCATACGGAGTTGCACGCCTTGTACCTTTAAAACCAGATGCACCCGAGGAACCCCAAGCCAAAGTCTCCCCCTGCGCATTTGTAATAGTAACGAGAGTGTTATTAAACGATGCAGAGATGTAAACTCTAGCCAATTCCACCTTTTTGCTTACTTTTTTAGTTGTCATTTTTATATTATTTTCCCGGTTAGATAGCACTTCGTGCATCTAACGGGATCCCGTGAGATGCTGAAAGCTATCTCACTTGGACTTCGCCTCCTCAGTCTTCCCTGTTGTCATCCTGGAACGAATCTCTTTCTTAAATGCTCCAACCGTCTTTCTCTTTCCGCGTTTCGTACGAGCGTTTGTCCTAGTTCGCTGCCCCCTGACAGGAAGGCTCTTGGCATGCCTTAGGCCTCTATAGGATCCAATCACCTGAAGCCTTTGGATATTTCCTCTTACGGTCCTCATCAAGTCTCCTTCAATCTGATACTTCTCAAGTTCAGCCGCAATTTTGCTTACTTCATCATCTGTCAAATCAGAAATTCTCTTTTTTGTATCAATTCCTGCATCTTTCATTACTTTTCTTGACAATGTCCAACCCAAACCTTTGATTTTAGTTAAGGCATAATCTACTTTCCAACTGTCTTGTAGGTCTACTCCAGCTATTCTTGCCATATTTTGTCCGAATCAAGCTCTGCTTATCCTTGACGTTGCTTGTGCCTGGGGTTCTTACAAACAACGTATAAAACGCCCTTGCGCTTAACAATTTTGCAATCTTTACACCTTGCTCTAATTGAACTTTGTACTTTCATACTTTATTTGATAAATTTCAAGCTTTGCTTATCCTTCGACTTCGCTCAGGACTATAGTATCCTAAGCAATTTCCTTTCTATTTTTAGAACTTGTAAACTATTCTGCCCCTTGCCTCATCGTACGGCGTCATTTCTACTTTGACTCTGTCCCCGGGAAAAATTCTGATATATGCTCTTCGCATTTTCCCCGTTAAAGTCGCCAGGATAACCCTCCCATCTGAGAGAGCCACTCTGAACATTGTATTGGGAAGAGCGGCAGACACAGCGCCTTCAACTACAACTACATTTTGGGTTTTCATCTCGTTAACACTTTCTGTCCCTTACTCGTTACCGCAACAGTCTCCTCAAAAAGTCCTGATATTTTACCATCACGCATGGCAATTGTCCACCCGTCTCCCAACATCTCCACTTTGTCACTACCCATGGCATACATAACCTCAATTGCCAAAACCATGCCACGCTTTATCTCAGGGCTTTCTCCCCGAGGAGCTGGCACAAAACAGGGAATTTGTGGGTCTTCGTGAAGCTCCCTGCCTACCCCATGCCCCACAAGGGCTTTTATGGTCGTGTAACCTGCCGCCTCAACTACTTCTTCTATAGCCTTGGAAATATCGTAAATGCGGCTACCCTCTTTTGCCATTTTTATAGCCTTGGCAAGAGCCTCGCGGCCAATATTAAAGAATTTTTGGTTTTCGGGACTTAAATCAATCCCAACCGAGATTGAGGTATCGGTATGAAAGCCTCTATAATAAATCCCAATGTCAATACTTACAACATCACCCTTTTTAAAAACAATGCTTGCGACGGGAATTCCGTGAACCAAACCTTCATTAACATTCACACAGGTTGCCCAATGATAACCGGGAACTTTTTTGAAAGAGGCTTCTGCCCCCTCCTCCTTTATTAGCTTGACTGCCAGTCCCTCAATATCCGAAGCCCTGACTCCTTCTTTGACTGCGGCGGCGAGGGCATTTTTGACTCTCGAAAGTTTTTTACCCCCCTCAGCCATAATTCGAATCTCAGCGTCTGTCTTAATGGGGATCATTTATTCATCCTTTCTTCTATCACGCTGGTTAAATCCTTGAAGATCGCCTCTATAGAGCGTTCTCCGTCTATCTCAACAACATCAGTTTCTCTTTTAAGCTCAGTAATAAGAGGTTCAGTCTGCACTCGATAAAGGGTAAGTCTTTTCTTTATTGCTTCCGGTTTGTCATCCTCTCTTTGAATCAATTTATCTTCATCTAACCCAACAGGAGGTTTATCGGTAATAAGATTGTAAATTTTACCCGTCACAGGGTCCATTCTGCGAGCCGACAGCCTTCGAATAGTTTCTTCCTCGCTAATTACTAAAAGAATTGCCAAACCTAATTTAACACTCCTTACGGCCAACCAACTTTTAAAAACTTTATATTGTTTAAGCGTCCGTGGAAATCCGTCAAATAGAGTTCCGTCATAAAGTCCTTTTTCATCCAAGAAAGATATCACATAGGAAGACATTTCTTCGTCCGGAACCAATTTCCCTTCAGCCAGCATCCTTCTAACCCCCTCATTAGTTTTCGCAATTTCCCTAAGAAACGCACCAGCCTCGAAATAAGAAAATTTAAATTTATCGCAAAGAAGTCTAGCTTGAGTACCCTTACCGGAACCTTGTGGACCTATCAAAACTATATTCATTATATAAATCCTTCGTACCTTTCCATCACAAGTTCCCCTTCAACTTCACGGATAAGCTGCAGGGCAACTGACACAACAATTAAAACGCTCGTGCCTCCGATTGCCAGGTTGGTGGCTCCAATAGCATTTCTGAAGAAAGAAGGAAGGATTGCAACAAATCCCAAAAAGGCTCCGCCGACTATTGTTAAGCGGGAAGAAACGTGGCCGAGGTATTTTTCGGTTTCTTTGCCCGGTCTAATCCCGGGGATAAAACCCCCACCTTTTTGCAAATCTTCCGAAATCTTTTCAGGATTAAAAACCACAGCCGTGTAAAAATGGGTGAATCCGAAAACCAGCAAGAAGTAAACTATATTATAGACTGCCGACTGAGGATTAAAGGCAGTACTTATGGACTTGGCAAAACTCGCTAAGCCCGGGTTCGGAACATTCGCCAAAAATTGCCCGATAAGGGACGGTAAAAGGACCAAAGATACGGCAAAAATAATAGGTATCACGCCGGCCTGATTAAGCCGCAGGGGTAAATATGAGGACATCCCAAGACCGCTCTCGGTCCGTCTTTTTGCGTAGTGGATGGGGATCTGTCGGGCCGCTTCACTTACAAATATAATTAAGCCCACTATTACAACGGCAATTGCCAAAAATAAAATTATCTTAAGAGTATCCTGCGACTGAAAAATACTGGCAGATTGCCCCAAGGAAACGGGTAGCCTGGCTACAATTCCGGTAAAAATAAGTAGCGACACCCCATCTTTGAAACCATATTCACTAATAAGTTCCCCGAGCCAAACGGCAAAAATAGTTCCGGCCGTCATGGTAATAACCAAAGCCAAAAGTTGAACCGGACCAAGAGTTGTAATTACTTTTTGACCTCTAAGGAGTGCGTACATTCCAAAAGCCTGCAAAGCGGCGAGGGGAACCGTGAGAAATCGGGTATACTGATTAATTTTCTCCTGCCCGTATTCCCCTTCCTTTTGAAGTTCCTCAATGCTGGGAATTACGTAGCCCAAAAGTTGAAAGATAATTGAGGCGTTGATGTAGGGATTTAGGCCCAAGGCGAGAATAGAAAAATTCGCCAACGTCCCACCCGAAAACACATCCAAAAGCGAAAGGAGCGGGCTCCCCGCAAAAAGAGCCGAAAGAGTAGTTCTGTCAATTCCCGAAGCGGGAATATGTCCCGCCAGTCTAAAGACAATAAGAACTGCCGCTGTAATAAGTAATTTTTTCCTGATCGAAGGAGTTTTGACAGCTTTTACAAAAAATTGGCGGACTGAATTAAGCATATACCCACGAATTATATCCCAAAACTGAACCTGAAGCCACATGCGAAATCCTTCCAAAGCTTCCCAAGCGAAGGAGGATAAAGACAGAGTTCGTGGCAGTAACATCCCATAACTTGACTTTGGGGTCAAACTGTAATAGCATTTCCAAGCTTAATAAGCAATTTCAGGCTCAAATGCAACCTGATTTTTGTTTTTTCAGCCTTAGTTTTGCCCACCTGCAACGCATTATGCGTAGCATTTCGGGCAGGCACTTTCAAATTTTGCGGAAGGGTTTCTCTCTCAAATTCAAAAGGAGGTATCGTATGTCCAAATCTGGCTTGGAAGTTGTCAAATGGTACGAAGAAGGCTACGGCGTAACGGTCAAGTTTTCGGATGGGCACAAAGCCCACTTTGAGGCATATGCTCACGGCTTCGGCTACAGCATAGAAGGTCTTCGCGGTTTCACCTTATTCAAAGGCGATCAAAAGGTCTTTCATTACAATTCTCGGCTCTACCGCGTAGGCCCGCAAGATGACGAGAACAAAGTTGCTTTCTGCGCTGAAGGCTACACGCAAGAGCTTGCGGCATCCTATTGGCGGGCGGCAAGTAAATACTTCAGAAAGGAGTATTTTGATAAAGAACCGTCTCCCGAAAAGCTCTGGTGGCCATGGCGTGTCATCTGCGGCGAAGGACGCTCTGACCTTGAAAACCTCGAAAAAGGTGAAGCCAAAGTTCTAGCAAGCTAATAAATCCGCAATTGAAGTGCAAAAACCTGGATAGATCCAAACAATCGACTCCAGGTTTTTTGTTGGGAAAAACCTGCTCCGCAATCTAAAACCAATTAATCGTCCCATAATCTTGACTCCTTCTTTTGTTCGTGTTAGCATTCCCATACTAAGTCAACAAATTCAAGCTCAAAT
>Ga0187886_1000281_pt1 | contig 66474 bp, 59 predicted proteins | sample June2016WEW_20_1_FD_133001 | JGI IMG/M metagenome (GOLD analysis project Ga0187886, IMG submission 133001) | Peatland microbial communities from SPRUCE experiment site at the Marcell Experimental Forest, Minnesota, USA - June2016WEW_20_150 | ecosystem: Environmental > Terrestrial > Soil >... | reverse complement strand
CCTTCCCTGGAACTGCTTGGAGTGTTGGCGACTCGAATTCTGTTAACGGCTATGACTACTGGGATGACACAAGCTACAGAGCTCACGCGGGATCTTGGAGTGGCTGGTGCGCACAAGTAGGAAGTCAAACAACCGCGACAACAATTTTCACTGAAACTTTTGAGGGTGCCTTCCCTGGAACTGCGTGGACTGTTGGCGACTGGGCTTCTCTTAACGGTTACGACTACTGGGATGACGTGTCTGCACGCGCTCACGCGGGATCTTGGAGTGGTTGGTGCAACGGCTATCCGGATCCATATGCAACCAATTACGACGATAACATGAACGCTTACATGTATAGAGCTATCCCAGTTAGCCTTAGCGGTTACTCCACTGTCTATCTAAGCTATTATTACTATTGTAGATGCGAATCAGGCTACGACTACCTTCAGGTCATGTACTGGACCGGTAGCACATGGACTTACGCCGACACACATACTGGTGATCTCGGCAATTATTGGTACTACAGCAGCGTATCCATTCCTACTACTGCCACTTATGTTGGCTTCCGCTTCTACAGCGACTCTAGCATCTCTGGTTTAATTGGTGCATACGTAGACGACGTGCAGCTTTACGGATATAAAAACAACTCTAATGTCCACATGTATGATCTTAACATGAACGCTTACATGTATAGATATGCTAGCCTGAGTGCCTACAGCTCTGCCACGCTTAGCTACTACTATTGGCTCAATAGCGAATCAGGCTACGACTACCTTAGGGTCATGTACTGGTCCGGTAGCACATGGTACTACATTGATTCTCGTACTGGCAACAGTGGCGGTTGGCAGTACAGCAGCGTATCCATTCCCACTACTGCCACTTACGTTGGCTTCTACTTCTACAGCGACTCCATAATCGCCAGCTACGAAGGAGCATACATAGACGATGTAAGCCTAGTAGGCACAACAACCGTAGCTAACAGTGTACAACATCAATATGACAATTACATGGACGCTTACATGTATAGGGCGGTCGACCTGAGTGCCTACAGCTCTGCCACGCTTAGCTACTACTATTGGCTCAACAGCGAATCAGGCTTCGACACCCTTAGGGTCGAGTACTATAGCGGCGGCGTATGGTACTACGTTGATTCTCACACTGGCAACCTTGGCGGTTGGCTGTACAGCAGCGTATCCATTCCCACTACTGCCACTTATGTTGGCTTCATCTTCCACAGCGACTTATCAGTCACCTACGAAGGAGCATACTTAGACGACATAGTACTCACAGGCACAACGGCAACCTACTCTGCCACTATTAATGCCTATTGCAATACCGAAGCTGCATATGTAAGTGTACCCATTACCAAGGATGGTTCGCCGACGGGCTACAATACTGCTTACACCTTTACAGGCTTGACTGGAACCCACACTTTCACAGTTCCAAGTAAAGATGCGATGGGTCACCACTTTAAACAATGGAGCACAGGCAGCACGGGCACGACCATAACGGTCAGTTCAGCTGGAACATACACTGCATACTATGAAACTCCCTCGATCGACATCTGGACAAACAAAGCCACCTACACCATCGGAGAAACAATGTACGTTTACGTCCAGGTTAGGAACATAGGTCCAGCCACACCTGTCAGAGCCATAATAAAGCTTGGACTACCAGGCGGAGGCACGTATGGGCCATTGCTTGACATGACAACTACATTACCCGCAAGCTTTAACTCAGGCACCTACCTCTGGAACTCGTTCACGATTCCCACCGCTCCACACGGCACCTACACATGGATCGCAGAATTAAGAAACCCAACAACTAATGCCTTGATAAGCTCAGACACTTGGACATGGACATTAAGTTGACAGCAAAACCAAACAAACTACCCCAATCTCCTCCTTTTTCTCACCTAGCACCTCTAGCGCGCGCTGATTTCTATTCGGAAGCTCCTGCAAACTGATTGAAAGAGTATTACCGTTGTAGTTCAGGTTGTAGCGCGCATGCTTGTTCCTAAATTCGTTCCTTCAAAAGCTGCCTGATTGGTTCATGTATGTAGACGATAATTCACACATCGAAAGTTACATAGCTGTCAACAGATTGAAGCAGCCAACGGCAGAAGCTAACATGCTGACGGAATTTAGGAACAGGCATGCGCGCGCTCCCTTATCCTGAAGGAGCCGCCGTAGAGTACGTACCTTAGTAGGCCTAGTTTCTTTATTGTTCTGGATGAGATGAGTACCGTTGAATTTGGATTGTAGGCGAAGGCTTCTGGACCTAACGTGTCATAGGCTCTTTGGCCGAAGTCATAATCTTGACTCTTGGGCAGAGGGTTGAAGGTGACTTTTTCGTAAGCTTCTCGTCTTACTGCGATGAAATGTCCGGTTGTGGCCCAGGGCTTTCGCCAGTACTTGTCGTAGAGATGGGCCATCAAGTTCATTATTATGTTTCCGTCGTAGTAGATGTGGCCGGCGTGGTATATCATTGTTTTTTGGTTTTTGAATGCCTTTACTGTTTTTGTGAGGAAATCTCTTGGAAAGATGGTGTCTGCGTCTGTTTTGATTATTATGTCGCCTTTGACATCTAGAAAGCCCAGGTGAACCTGATAACCAACGTTCTTCTTGCTGGAAACCAGCACTCGTGCCCCAGCTCTTCTTGCTTTTTCTACGGTGTCATCTTCACTCATGCAGTCCACAACTATGACTTCGTAGTTAGAGTATTGCCCTGCCTGTAGCGACTTGAGAGGATTAGAGATAAATTTGGATTCGTTTAATGTGGGTATCACAATACTCACTTTCATTTCTTGGCCCGTTCTATCCGAGAGCTGGTCTTGCTCAGCCGTCATGCAATTCTTGATTTTCAGTTTGACTTGGCGTATTTCCTTGATTAGTCTGCCCGACAGGAGCATCTTGAGAATGTCGAGAACTCTTTCTATTAATGGATCCATATTCCTGTTCCTTCCTTTATTCGCTGAGTTGATAGTCTTTTCTTTCAGCGTGACTAAGAGCGCGTGCTGGTTTGCAGTTCATTTTGGTTCAACTGGAGAAAAGTCTTTGATAATGCCACGGCCGCATTTGCTAGTTGCCTTTTGCAATCATCGTGTAGGTGTCTCCGTCGCCGGGAGCGTTTACGAATCCGTTGTTGTTTGTGTCATCCCATTTTACAACGATCCAGGCTTCATTGTATGATCCGAGGTTAGGGTATATTATTGTGTAAAAATACTTGCCTGCGGCATACGTTCCTTTCCATCCGAAGCCGTAGCACAGCATGATGTATCTGCCGCCTCCGTCTTGGAATGTTTCGATGACAAACATGTCTTGATTTGTGCTGACGATTCCACCCTGCATGCTTGTCCCTGAAACAGCTGAGCCATTCGAGTATTGGAAGGAGAGAAGTCCATTGTCGTTATGGAATTTGATGGGTGCCTTATCGGGCAAGGTAGTGTTGTTACTCTCTGCATAAATCACAACTAGGTTTACCATGGGACCGCCAAAACTTATTATGCCTGTCCCTGAGGCGCCAACTGGTTTTCCGTTGGTTTGGTTCACAAAACTAGTCTTCGTGTCGAGTCCCTCCGTAAAGTTCGTGAGTTTTGTGGAAACGAACGCTGACGCTGTCCAATCGCTCACCATTGCCGCGTTACAGTTGAGCGGTTTGTCGGAGTTGTCCGAAGGATAGATCATTCTTACATTTGGGTTGTTGGAGAAAAAGGTATCAAAATCGGCTATCGTGATTGAGGCTTCCGAGAAGGCGATGTCAAAGCTGAAACTGGAGAGTCCTGAAGCGTTGGAGGATATTAGTAGGCTTGGAGCGATTTGAACGGTTTCGCCTGGTCTGATGTTGGGCCTTTCGCAGCTGAAGGTCATGCAGTTTGAGGTGTTGTCACCTTGCCAGTTCACTGGCGTGAGAGTTAAAATGAACGGTTCGTTTCCCTCGTTCTTTACGTAAATTTCAACCTTTTTTTCCTCGCCAAGCGCCAGAGTCCCCCAGTCGATTCGATCCACTGGTCTGGTGAGGTTTGCGTCCCAGTACAGTCCTATGGGTATCGTCGTTTCGAGGGCCGACACATTCCTAGATGAGGTTTTCAAGAACAGTTGAACCATTGGGACCAACAGTACGACTGCGATTAATAAAACCGTGATCAATCGTTGTCTTTCCATCAACCCTTTGCCTTCTATGTACGTTAGTCTTATGATCAGGATATTTCTTTTTCTGTTGAGGCCCAACTGGTTTCTGAAGTTAGGAGGATTTCTTTTTTTCTCTGGCGCGCGCGAAATCGTAGTAAGAGCTCAAGAACCTTCTCCAAACCTTTTGTTCTCTGGTCTTCGCGTGTAATCTGAAGGGTGCTCAGTATGGGCGTGCTGGGATTCCTTTGACCTTGGTCCTTGGTGGAACATCCTTTGTCACGATGGCTCCAGCAGCTATGTTGGCCTCTTCTCCTATTGTTACGCCTGCAACGATTACAGCATTAGCGCCTATCACCGCTCCGCGCTTTATGGTGACAGGCTTTATTTCCCAGCCATCCCAAGACTTCAAGAGGTCAGGATGCTTGTCGTTAGTGATGGTTGAGTTGGGACCTATGAACACCTGATCTTCAACAACTGTTCCAGGCGGAATGAAGACATGCGCCTCGATCTTGCAACGTGAGCCTATCTTAGCTCCACCTATCTCTACGAAGCTGGCTATTCGGGTGTCTTCGCCAATTTCACTATCGTATATGTTCACTAGCTCAGGATGCCATATTCGTACTGACTGATGTATTTTACTGCGTTCAATGGGCATGTAGGATCAGATCCGGCTCTGCTTGTGTGGGAGATAGATTTCCCTGCTGATCATGAGCGCGCGCACCCGTAACCGCGTCGCGGGTGCGTCCATAACCACACGACGATGTTGGTGCAGACCAAGAACTTAAGATTTATCCTGCCGCAGATAAACGTGCGCTAATTCCATTGCTCTGCGCATTTCATGACTCATGAGCGCGCGCAGCATTTCACGTTGCTTTGGCTTTAGTCGTGGTTTGAAGTATTCGTTCTTGGAATCTGAGTATTGGTTTGGCACGCGCGCTGAAGTTAGGATGAATTCGTTTTTTCCTTTCTAGCACGCGCGAAAATCGGTGCCCTTGTACGATTCACGAAGTTGAGACCCGCCTTGACAGCATTCTGTGAGCTATAGCCCAGCTTTTTGGTAGCGCATTCGAGCGTGAGGGTTGATTCCAATTCTTGTTCACGCGCAAAGTGCGCTATAGGGTTTCTTGCTCCGGCTGGGTTAGGGCGCCGTGAGGTTTGGCCCAGCGAAGCTCGTCCTCAACCGTGGGCTTTGATATCACAGGTCTAAATTTGGCTTTGAGGTTTTCTCGGCCGCCAACGAAGACTTCGATTTCCACGTCGTGTCCAAGGACCTCTTGCAGATTAGCTGTTAACTCCTTGATCGAAACATCTGGGTCATTCTCTTTTCTCATGAGACAAACGGTGAACTTGTTTCGACTCTCCTGTACAACTTGATATTTGGACACGCCATGTGTGCCCTGAACCACGTTCATTAAGACCTTGGGCGGAACCGACGTACCATTAGGCAACGTGAAACAGTCGACAATTCTGCCTTCAATGGACTTCAAAAGTGGGAACCCCCTTCCGCATGAGCACTTCTCATCGTCCATAATGCCTACGTCGCCGACTCGATAACGAATCAGGGGCATTGCATAGTTGAGTAAGCCGGTTACGACGATTTCTCCATGTTCTCCAGGCGCTGCGGGTTCGCCGTTTCGTAGAATCTCCATGATGAGAAAGTCTGCGTCGACGTGGTACCCTTCTCTTTTTTTACATTGCCAAGCACCATGTCCAGAGTCCCAAGTTGAGTATTCATCAAAAACTTTGCATCCGAATGCGGATTCTAAGTATTCTCTAGCAGACTCGTCAGTGACTTCACCGCTTGTTCTGACAGCTTTGGGATTCAGGGAAATCCCTCTGTCTGCCATTGTTTCTGCGATTAGCCGTAGGTATGATGAGTTGGCGCGGAGCAGGCTGGGTTTGAATTTGACTATTTGCGGCAGTACATCTTCTCCGCCGTGTTTGATGTAAACCGTGGCCTGTCGGCGTTGCAATAGCCCGTATGAAGTGGTGCCCAACGCGGTTCTGGTAATCGATCTTGGCTTGAACTCATGATTCTCTTCTTTTTTCTTCCCATGAAGAACGGTCGGTTCTGGCATGCTGTACTCCACGCGCATAACCTTCTCCCATGGCTTAATTCCAATGGCGTTGTATTTCCGGAAATACCAGTTTGCAACGCTGTATTCCATGAAGCGGTCATCGTAGAAAACAGGCATGGGTCCGCCACTGGTTCCGGACGTAGACACGCAGAGGTATTCGTTGAAATCTTGTTTCTTCGAAATGCTCTCGTGGGGGATTCCGGCTCTGATCTCCTGTTTGGTGGTTAGGGGCAACTTCGTCAAGTCTTCAAGGCCTTGGACGCTCGTGGGCTTAAGGCCGGCTCGATCGAATTTTCTTCTGAAGAGGGGAACATTTTCGTACGCGTGCTTGACTATTGCCCTCAGCCTCTTCTCCTGAAGTTTTTGGAGTTCTGTCTCTTTTAGCCACTGATTTCTTGAAAGCTCATAGCAACGAGCAAGCGTGTTGAGTAGCAAATGGTTCTCTCCTGTTTACCGGGGTTAATGGGAAAGACCCATGCCAACGCGCGGCAAAACCGTGTTGAGGGTCTATCTGCGTCAGATCCTAATTTGACTTGTGAAGTAAATAAGGGCGGCTGTTATTGCATACTGAATCTTTCCATGTATTTGATCAAGGGCCTAGCTATGAAGCCCAGCATTCTTATCCTCTGGGTAATCTCCTTGACCTTCTGGAGTTCGGAAGAAGTCACGGTTCCAGTCAAGGGAAGCAATGTCGCGTAGGCGAAGAGGTAGAGCAGTGCTCCGGCGGCAAGTTTCAGGACATTGGGAAGTGCTGTCATGTAGACGATGACTAGTCCTGGAACGCTGGCAATTGCGGAGATCACGTAAGTCTTGATTATCGCGATTGTGCTGAATTCGATTTTGTATTTTCTTCGAGCAGCGTCCGTCGCGTATAAAGCTGATGCTGTGCTGCTTATGAGAGAGGCAATTAACATGCCTGGCACGCCCCAAGGTCTGATCATGAGAGGAGACAACACTGTGAAGACCAGAAAACCGATAAGGGTCATTTTGAAGGTGGTTCTGGTTTCTCCGAGACCGTTGAACAGGCTGCCCAAGACTCCGAAACCGATGGCAACAAGGAAGTAGGTCAGGCTGCTCAAAGAGAGAAAGAGAGGTGCAGACTGGTAACTGGAACCATACACTATCTGAACTATCTGTTTTGAGAAGACGATGATGAGTGTTGCTGTGGGAACTATTATGAGGCACATGTACTTGTTTGCGATTTTAAAGAAATCCTGGATCTTTTTGTGGGTTGAAGAGTCAAGCTTGGAGAAGGATGCGAGCAGGGCTGTGCTGATGGGTATGGTGAGTACTGTTATTAGCGTGACGAAATTCGCTGCGGATCTGAGGTTGCCTATGTCGACGTTTGTGGGCGTGTAGTATGCGATTATGAGGTTCTGGTAGAGGGGGCTTAGGCTTGTCAAGAGCACCGATATATAGAGTGGAAATCCATAGGTTGCCAAAGTCTTGGCATTCTTGAAGAACTTATCTGTGCCTTTGTACTTGTTTGAAGCACGCATCTTGGTGAGGATTAGGCCCAGGCCTACGAGGCTGGCGACTGCATAGCCGCCAACGTATCCGATCAGAGCGCCGGCAACGCCGAAGCTTAGGAGGACAAGTGCAACCTGAATCACTGTTTTCGCGAACGCGTTCAAGCCTGTTATTGTGGCGTTGTATTCTGCCCTGTCTAAGCCGACAGAAGCTGAAGCTGCGGTAGTAAACACTACTTGGAAGACTATTGAGACAGAGGCTATTCGAATAAGGAAGCCTAGGCCTGGTCTGTTGATGAGAGTTGCAAACAGGTCAGCAAAAAAGAAGTCTATGGCAAAGATGGCCAGACCGATGACTGTTCTCAGTGCTAGTCCGTGGCCGATTATCCTCTTCGCTCGCTCTTCTTCCCCTTTCGCTCGCAAGCTGGCGACGTACTTGATTATTCCTTCGTTCAGGCCCAGGTCTGTGAAGGAATAGAGGAGCGTGGGAACGACGAGCGCGAGAGCGTATTCACCGTACAAGTCCGGGCCGAGAAATCTTAAGATTAGTATTGTTCCGATTGCCATGACTATTGTTGAGATGGCACTTCCGTAGATTAGGAAGGTACTGCCCCGAGTTGAATCTTCCGCGAGTTGCAGCAGATCTTCTGTCACTGAGTTCGACTCCGAAAAGTTCGTTGATACTGACCTTTTCGTAAGGTAACTAGGCATTCAAGCGAAAGTATTAAGTCTTGCTTTAGCTTTAGTGAGTTTAATTAGAGTTAGCGTGCCTTTGATTCCAGGTTCGCTCTTGTAAAATCGTCTAGCAGCGCGCCAATTAAGGTTTGAGGTTGTTGAGGACGCTTTCGGCCATTTCAACTCCATGTTTAAGTGGTCTTTCAGAATTGGACTTTCGTGTAGGAGAATTCTCTTGGGATCTGCACTATCTTCCCCGTGTTTTCGTTTCTCCACTCGTTTAATTTCGCCATGAGTTCACTGTATTTTCTGGCAGAAACGTAGGTTTGTATCGAAGTAAATCGTTTTTCCAGGCAATCTGCCATCGTAGAGGCGGGGATTTTTTCCTTCCAGGACAGCGTGTAGATCTGTCTTGATTTTGACTGGCGTTTCAAACACAGGTTCCAGTTTTCTGAAGTGGGCCTGTTTTCTAGAAGAACTCGATGGTTTTATGCTTGTGAGTCTCAGGTATTCGATGATTCGTATTAGTATCGTCTCAGGAACATTTCGTGAGTGGACTGCGCCTGTTAGAACCCTCGCATAGGTTTTCCCAAGTTTGGTTTGCAGTTCTGGGTGGCTGTGGATAGCGACGACAAGGAGGCCCCTGGTTTTCAGAGCGAACTTGATTTCTTCTATTGCCCGTTTGCAGTTTCGTACGAAAGGCAGGACGTTCACGGCGTAGACTCTGTCAAACAAGCACTTGCGGAACGGGAGTCTTGTTGCATCACAAAGCACCAGACTAGGTTGGGTCTTGACCCTCTCTTTCCGAAGCTTTTCTTTGAGTCTCTCAAGCATTTTTCTGGAAACGTCTATGCCTACGAGAGTGATGCCTAGTCTCAAGAGTGGGCCAACTGTTCTGCCCGTTCCTATTCCCACTTCTAGTATGGCATATTTGGGATCTGACTGAAACCTGCTTCCCAAAGTCTCTTTGTAGAGTCTTTCGAAAACCCAGTTCGGCGTGATTGATACGTCATCGTAAACGGGTGCAACATCGTTGAAAGACATGCTCTTAACACGCTCGCAGGCGGTTTTAGCCTTTTTTGCCCTTTCATTCGCTTCTCGAACTCTAGCGCGCTACAACCCGAACTACAACAGTAATACTCTTTTAATAAGTTTGTAGAAGCTTCCGAATAAGCGCGTACGCTAATCAGAAAGCCCGCGCATTAGTCTTATATTTGAGAACTGGAAGCAATGTTAGATATGAAAAGGGTTGTTGGCAAAAGTATTCTGGCCGTAAAAGTTGTTGGCGAACTGCTTTGCCTCTACGGGTTTCTTGGCTGGGGTTACGGAGTGCTGGTGGCATTGGTTCGTCCGCAATGGTTGCCTTGGAGTCTGTCTCATCTTACACCCGGGTTGAGACTGGACACCTTCACGATCATGTCTTTCATCGCAAGTGCCGCCGGTTTTCTCATGTGGAGACTGACCAGAGAATTAGCACCCGAACCACCGCTAACAGATCATTTGTGATTGACTTGTTCCCGCGCGATTGTGGCTGCCATTTTTCTATGCGTGCTGCAATCATTTCCGAGTTCAAAACACGCCTTTCAAGGGAATCTGTCTCTTTTGGGGCATGGCTGATCCGTGCAATGGAATGACACCTGCGTTCTCACCTAACGACATCTGTTGTTGTGTATTTTTGTAGAACTTGTCGACAAGAACGTTTATTATGACCGATATCTGACATCGTAGTAGTTATGACACGCTTGTGACTTCGCATGACGACTCTAAAGCCCTCAGAACTCGCAGTCAACATTCTCTTCTTCAGCTCAATTATCCTCGTAGCCTTGGTCGCCCAGGCATGGTCTTTGTCAACATGGAATGAAACTCTCAGCACGAGTGGAAGTATCAAGTACAACGCGAGCGCTATGTGGCGTGGGGCTGGTGGAAGTTACTTGATGCATAGCAGTACCGACTATATGACAGGCTGGAGCCGTTATCTTCCACGTATCAAGTATATGGGCTTGAACACTTATCGACTTGCCTTCAAGTTCCCGTGGGACACGTCTAATGCCACAGCGGACGTTCTCGACCTTGCCAAGATGGACGAGATCGTAGATTTTCTGGGAGCTAATGGAGTCCAAAGCATTCTAGACAATCACGGCGACTTCGGTTTGACAACTACGCCCTATTCTCAGATGTCTGACCCGAACTTCATACCAAGCTGGCAACAACTCGCAACCCACTACAAAGGCAACCCATATGTGGCGGCGTTTGAAATTGACAACGAACCTCCCGCTTCAACGGATGCTGTTAGACAAGCGAACGCTCAAGGCTATTATAATACTACGCTGGCGATTCGAAATATAGACCCCGACAGAATATGCATCTGGGAAACACCTGGCTATATTCCAAGCTTCGACACCATTCAAAATCTGATGCTGCCTAATGTGGTATACACATCACACTGGGGGCTTTGGTTAGGCAACCTTCAATGGGTTATCACTTACGGCGCAGAAGTGGTCAGCCACAATATTATTGACCCATTAGTCGCTTTGAGAAGCAAATACAATATTTCGATATGGTTTGGAGAATGCAGTCCCGACCTAAGCATTCCTTACGACCCGAATAACCCTTCATGGCAGATAATTCGGCAACTACTGCTTCGATGTGAAGAAAACAATATTCCATGGAACATTTGGAACGGCGTTCAAACAATAGACAACGATAGGCTTGGCGTCTATCAGAGCATGTTTCCATTGAAAGGTGATTGAATGAAATGTCTGAAACGCCAAAAGGAACAAAACGTTGTCCATCTTTTTTGTTTTGTAGAATAACTTTCTAAGAAATACCATTTTCTATATCTTTGAATGCTAAACTGACTGCTTGGACAAACTTGTTTCAAAAGCAGAAAAAGAAGCTATGAAGTTTATTCAACTTACACTGATATAATCGCCTGACTTATTTTGTGCAGCGCGCGCGGGCGGAGTCAAGTGGGCTTATCGAATGCTGTTTCAATGCTAGCTCTAGCTTATGGTGATGGGGTTTGAGAATTTTGCGATACCATCCTGGTTTCCGTCGTTGGGGATTACCTCGCACGTCCATGTTTCGCCCGTTCTTGTTTCCAAAGACATTATCGTCGAGCTGTTGCTCAGGCCATTATTGGTGTCGAGGTAGGTTTGGTTGATCTGCTGCGGCGTTAGGCATCTTGGATAGATTGCAACTTCGTCGATCTTGCCTTTGAAGTAGTCGAACCAGCCTATGTACAAAGGGTTGGAGCCACTTGGTTGGATGTTGCCTGATACTGTCTGATTGCCTACTGGAATCCCGTTTATGTAAAGCGTCAGGCTAGCACCGCTCTTGTATGTGAAGGCCACATGGTACCACGTGTTTGTCTGGAGTGTTTGGTTGTAGGTAACTCTATGGTAGCCGCTCAGCATCGGGCTGCCAGTAACCACCCATATCCCAGCGTAGATTGTGTTGCCGCTTATGCCTATTTCGTAGCTGGGTATTCTCGCTATGGTTCTTGTTTCGTTCTCGTATGCTGTGAGGTATATCCATTCCTCCACTGTGATTTCTGACCATTGACCTCCGCCGTCCAGTGTGCTCGTGCCTGGAATTTGGATAAATCCTCTGTTGAAATTGTAGGCTCCGCCGACTTTTCCGTTGCTGACCCAGCTCACTCCTCCAATTATCTGGCCGTTGTTGTTGTATCCTGAGTAGTCCGTAGCTGTCGTTGAGCTGTTTGTGTCGAATGGAAGCAGCAGGTTTGTAAGGGAAGTACCGTTTCTGTACCAGTTATAGATGTTTGTTACGTTACTGTAGGGGTCGTAGGTTGTCTGGTTGTAGCATGTTAGGTCTCCTGTTCCGCTTTGAACCAGCAGCGGTGTAGCTTGAGTTGGTGGTACACTTGGGAGTGTTGAAAATGAGAATGTCATATTCGTCCAGTGTACTCCGTCGGTCACGTTGACTGTCCACGTGTAGGTTGTGAAGTATTGCAGGCCGCTAACGTTGACGGTGTACATGCCGCTGCTAACATTCAGCCCGCTGACGAGACCGCTAGTTATGTCCGGATAGCTTGCGACAGTGTAGTTCATCAGGCTGCCCTGATAGTCTGTCAGGTTGAAGCTGAGCTGTGACAGAGAGGGCAACACGTTAGTTGCCTTGTAGGAAGGTGTTGGCGAGAAAACTTGTGGGGCTTGAGGAATGAGCTCTTCGCTTCCTATTGTGAGAAATGTTGATTGGCCTTTTTCGTTGTTGAAGCTTGTCTGTATCCATGCAGCTGACCGAACGACGTTTGAGATGCGGACTTCGTCGATAACGCCAGTTATAGGTCTTTGACCAAGGTCACTTATCATGATGGAGTTGCTAGTTGCCACTATGGTTTTTCCTGAACCAAAGGTGCCGGTAAGTTCTTGGACGCCATCAAGGTAAACTGTCATGGTTTGTGCCTGAGTATCCAACGTAGCCACTAGGTAGTGCCAAGCGCCAAATACCCAGCCGATATTGCCCTCGATGGATTTCGCCGTGCCATCGCTGAACTTAACGTACCAGTAGGCATATCCTGCCTGAGGGCCCAGCCTCAGGTAATACTGTGCGTAGTTGCCTTTGTTAACAATATTGATGTAATTGCCTGTTGAGGATAGGTTCATCCACAGTTCGATAGTGATGGCTGATGAAGGGTTCAAGCTTGGACTGTCAGGCACGACGATGTAATTGGTAGCGTTGGCAAATGTGTCAGCGCCGTCAATCCTGACGCCTTTGGCGATCCCGCCGTAGAATGTTCCGTTGTTGGCGTTAGCGGTGGAATCAAACCGATTTTGACCTTTTTCTTTCAAATGCTGAACCATCATGAAGTTAGAATCCCAAACAGCGGCAGGGTTCTGTTGGTTGGAGGCACTAGTGTTGCCGTAATACATGTAGAGTTTCGTGTCTGCCGTGGAGGAAACATTAGGTATGTTCACCCATGCAACAAGATGCCCAGTATTGTTGTCGTAAGACTCGATTTCATGATTGAGTTTGGTACCATTGACATCCGTGAAGACGATGTCTTTGCCGTCAGGTTGTGTCTTTCCAATCAAATCGCTGTCCGTTGTGTCCACGAGTATTGGTACGCTTGCAAGGTCTGCGGCGACCTTGTTGTGGTCGATCGTTATTGCCTTGCGATATGGCCATGCTTGGTTCCACCATGGTACCTGTGCTGGCAAGTCTTCTGTTGTGAACACATAGGCTGCGTTTGTCTGATGCAGCCCATCTGTTGCGTTTACAGTCCACGCGTACATCGTTGAATACTGCAGATTGCTTACGTTCAGATAGCATCTCCCGTTTCCCGCATTTTGCACATTACTAGATCCTATGTTTGGGTAAGTCGTAACGGTATAGTTCATCAAGTTGCGTTGATAGTCTGTTAGAGTAAAACTCAGTTGGGATGTTGAGACGGGTACTGCTGTTGCGGAATTCAGCGGGTATAGAGAGGAGATAACTGGTGACTGCGTAGTTTGAGGCTGCACGTATTCTGCTGCCCCACGTCTATATTCGCTATAGAATTGAACTTCAGTTCTGGGTCTTGGATATGGTGTGCGTGCGGGGGTATCAAATGCGTACACGGTGCCGCTTTGGGATGTGACGACTACCTCGTTGTAGCCGTCGCCGTCTATGTCCTGCACGACCGCATAGTTTAGTGTTCCTGTGAGTCCTGCTAATCCATCTATGTTTTCTGGTGTACCTTGGGAAATGACTCCTCCCGAAAGCCCAACTATGCCGTCTATCACGCGGTACGTTCTATCGATGATGAGAATGCTGCCGTAGTTGCACGCGATAATTTCCATGTGACCGTCGCCATCTACGTCGGCGAGTTGAGGGCCATAGAAGTTCTTCCCTATGTAAATGCTTGCTTTCACCTTCCATGTAACCAAGTCCAAGACAACGAGGTCGCTCGAGGCAGTATCGTGCGGGTCAGCCATCAGCATTTCAAGGTGCCCGTCACCGTCTATGTCGTAGACTGAAGGTTGATAGTGGGTGGGTAAAACGTAAGGAACGCCTGGAATCGCGTTTATTGTGCTTCCATCTGTTGCATTCAGCACCCAGGCCCCACCGTTCATATCGCCTATTACAACTTCAAGTTTTCCATCATTGTTGACGTCGGCCAGTATAGGTTTTTGACTGCTGCAGAAGATTTCCGGCCTGTACCATCGCAACGTCAAATTCGTGGCCCAATATGCAGAGACTCCTTTTCCATAGTCGTTGTCCCCATATTCAGAGCTGTTTAGGTACATGTATCTGTCGCCCATGAAAAGCGTAAATCGACCAGTTCCATCCACATCTGCAATGGACAGGCCTCCGCTGCAGGGACGCCAAGCAAAGGTTTGACGCAATATGGTTCCATTATAGCTCAGCGCGGTAATCCTTCCAGTGCCATTTAGGCCTAGGCCACTTAAAGCATCTGTAGAAGCTGCAAAGATTGTTGGATGACCACTCCCATCAATGTCGAAGACTACAGGCCCGGAAAACATGTCCCCGCCCAGATCGGTTCTTCTCCAATACGTGCTACCATTGCCATACAAAACGAGTACCCCCGCCGGAGATTGAAGGGGAACGACTGTTTCAAGGTCTCCATCGCCGTCTAGGTTGGCGATCGCGGGTTGACAATGGTCGCCTATACCACTGTCAGAAACATTCCAGACAACATTTCCGTTGGTACCGTTCAGAGCCACCACTCCACCTTGTCCAGCTTGGATAACCTCTTGCGTGCCATCTCCATTGACGTCAGCTATGAGTGCGCCGGAAACTCCGCTCCAAGCGCTATTCACAAACCATTTTTGTGTAAGTATTTTCGTGGTGGTCGTGAAAGAGTAATAGTTGCTTGTGGAATTCGTGCCATCCGTAACGTAGACGCCCCAGTAATACGTACTGCCAAGACTTGTCACATTCTCTGAAATCGTAGAGTACACGCCATCCTTTCCAATGTAGTCCCCTATGTCTATCCAATTGCCAGACACTCTTTCCACAAAGGTAATGTTCATGGTACCTCCGTTGAGGTCGACTGCTCGAATGGATAGAGTTGGGTTTGTATAGGTGCCTGTGGTTTCATTTGCTGGGTTTGCATCATATATCAAAATGTTGGCAGGTGGGATCGGGTTTGTTTCTGGAAATCCCACTGCGCAGAATGTTGATGGACTCTTCTGGTTCATGTAGCTAGTCTGAATATAAGCATTCGAGCGAGCTGCATTTGAGACGCGAATTTCCTCTATGATTCCCTTGATCTGCCTTGAACTTGGGTTGCTTATGAGAATAGGATTCGACGTGGCAGCGATGCTTTTTCCTGAAGCAAAAGTGCCACTTAGCTTCAAGACACCATCAACATATATTCGCATAACCTGAGCGTTCGTATCTAAGGTGGCGACCACGTAATGCCACATGTTCCAAGCCCAGCCAACATTTCCCTCAATGACTGACACGTTGCCATCGCTGAACTTAACGGACCAGTAGGCATTTCCGGAGGAATTACTTCCATATCCTGAACCCAGCCTCAAGTAAAACTGGTCATAACTGCCTTTGCTAATGAGGTTGATGTAATCATTCGTCGACGAAAGATTCATCCACAACTCAACCATAATGGTCGACGAAGGATCCAAACTCGGAGCGTCAGCCACTCTGAGGTAACTGTTTACTCCATTAAAAACGTCAGCCCCATCAATCTTCCCCAAACCCTTACTCACACCATAAGCTGTCCCATTATTTTTATTAGTTGTAGAATCAAAGCGACTCACTCCTGTCTCGTCGAGATGTTGAACCATGGTGAAGTTGGCGTCCCAGACACCGTTTGGATTCTGCTGATTCTGAGCAGAAGGATTACCATAGTACATGTAGAATGTCGTGTCTTGAGTGGAAGAAAGCTGGGGGACTCTAACCCACGCAACAAGATGCCCAACAGTGCCATCGTAAAACTCAATCTCATGGTTGAACGTACCATTGTCGCTACCAACGAAAACAATGTCATTGCCACTGGCCTGAGTCTTGTTCACAAGATTAGCATCTACAACGTCAATGAGAACTGGAAAACTCAGCAATGTTGCGTTTACCTGAGTATGGTTCACCACAACAGTTTCTCTGTAGTTCCATCCTGGATTCCACCAATTCTCCGCAGCGGTGGGCTGCACGAGTATAGAGAGTGGCACTATGACCATTGCTGCCAAAATCCACATGATCAGCATACCTTTAGACTTTCGTCTATGAAGTCGGGATATTCTCAACTATCTTATCTCCTCATTTTAACACATAGGTCTTCCACAAACAAAGATAAATACGTTTATAGAACATTCATTCAGTACGCGCGGCTGTCCACTCCAAGTAGCACGCGCTATAACCTGGCAAACGATCCAATCTTTTCTTCAACCAGCTTTCCTGCTTCAAGAATTCCTGTAACGTTCTCATTTGCTCCGGGAATGATCAGTCTAATCTTGCTCTAGCCGTGCACTCTATCGAGAAAGCGCGCATTTGATGTCGTATCCAATGCCCTTAAGCTTGGTAAATAATGCCATATGTTCACGGATCACAGGTTTGTGTCTTGTCACATATGTTGACAGATAATCCTTCTTGAGGACTATGACACTGTTGCCAGTCGTGAAGGCAACAGTGTTTTTTCCTTCGCTTATGCCAATTGAATGATTGAAACCAGCGTCAAAGCTTTTTACGTACATAGGAACCCAATTTCTAAGATCACATGAGGCAATTATGGCTTGAGGGCTTCCCAAAGCAGCTACCCAAATCCCGTTTTTTAGAAGCTTCAAGTCAGCCATTTGCATGTACTTGACCCTCTTATCTCTCCATTGTAGATGTAAGACTTCAATTCGAGAGTTTTCCGGATGCCATAAGACTAAACCACCAGGGGCAATGGCGCTATCCATACCGAAAACTACTAGGCTCTTCAGAACGGTGATTGAAACAACTTGCCATGCGCCCCTGTAGAAGGGTCTCCAATTACAATCACTATCCCTGAGAGAGGCTATCCTGATGTAATTACCATCTCCGAGCGTTGCCAGTAACATTCTTCGGTATTGGTCGTAGGCAATACTGTGAAAGTGCCTCGCTCTTTTGTCTATGCCTTTTGCTGTGCCGAGGTGTTTCCATTGTTCGCCATCTTCTGACATGTAGATATTGCATGGATGTTCACCATATTCTTGAGCATACATTGTGCCTTCGTCAGAAGCGCACATGTGCCAAAAGAAATTTGATTTGTTTTTGCTCTTTATCACCGTTTTCCATGTGCCATGATCATTCAATATGAGCTTGTTATCGACACCTACATACAGTTTTCCCTTTATCGTGTTTATGAGAAAACTTCTTGAACCTGTCAAGGTCGCGAATTCTTGAGTTCTAATCCCAGAAGAATTGAGAACAGAAATATCTAGTTCATTGCTTTTTTTCCCTTTGGAAACAACGAGAAATGAATCATCTGCTCTTGAACAAAGGCTCAAGACTGGAATGCCAAGTTTGATGATCTTTCCCTTGTTCATTTCAGTTCCCACACTAGAGGCCGCTCAAATCCCTTCTTGATAGCGCACATGCCTGTTCCTAAATTCGTTTGCGCGTGCGGTTTGTCTCAACGCGCTTGGCTTTTTTCGTGTGTCTCTACTATGTAGAGAGGGTTGACCGGTGTTGGCAGGTGTTTACGTGCTAGTGTTTAGTCGTCAACTCTAAAAGTGCGTGTGTCCTAAGACTGGGTGAAGGAACCGTTGAGAAGGAAAATGGTGATGTTTGTTCGTTGTGATTTGAAAAGACGGGTTCTTGAAAGCGTCTTTAGGTTGGGAACAGCAACTAGCAGTGATGTTGCTGCTGGGCTGCGTGGGGTTTCCGGGGAGAATGTTTCGATGGTTCTTTTGAAGTGTAGGCGGCAAGGGCTTGTTGACAGGCGTGAGTATAAGCGGGGCAGGGTGCGCGGCTATGTTTATTGGGTTTTGGACAGGGGAAAAAGGCGGCTTATGTACTACTACGGGCGCGTGAAATCGAATCCTACCGTGGGCGTAGTAGATGTTAAGCGGGTTGTGCAGGACGCGCGGACCGACGCTGATCTTCTCTATTCTGTTGCCTCCTGTTCCACCGAAATCCAAGGCAAAGGGTTTGAAGGGAGGGAGAGGCTACGAAAGGGTTTTCTGTGGATGAACAAAGAGAGAATCATATCATCTTTCGCGTCGGAAAGACTGTTACGTGAATGCTCTCCGGAAGTGTGGGAGACGATAAGAAGCCTTCAAGAGAAGTTGCGCCTGAGGATCTCATCGAGCTTCAAAGCATAGTGAATACGAACGATGCTAGTTCATGTGGCTCCGTCTTACCGTTCAATGATGCGTTGCTGAGTCTATTCGTGATCAAGAGGGTGCGTGAGCTGCACGACGGACAGGCGCTACTATATAGGGAGTTGCATCAAGCGAAGAATGAAATTGGCCGGCTTGAACGCCAGCTTGAAGAGCAGAGAAGACTACGCAAAGACGTTAAAAGCAGGTTGGAAGGTGTGAAGCATGATTTGTCTATGAAGCAACTTGAGTGTCATGCCCTGTCTTTGCAAAATGATTGTTTGGCCTCGCAGAGTGAACTGTGTTTGGCATGTATGCAGGTGCCCGGAAACAGGAACACTAAGAACACACTCGTCCAAACTAGTAGATTTCAAAGATGATGAGTATTTGCGAAAGTTGCTGGTTCGGGAAAGGAAATCTGTCAGCTAGTTGAAGCGCGTGCTATGTCGCGAGTTGAGTGAGAAGACGAGTCTTGCCTAATACTCGTTCATCGAGGACTCGACTTTCGCGACAACTCGTTCTTGATCTCTCTTCGTCATCGAATGACACATGGGTAGTGTCAATAAGTTCTTGTATAATTTCTTCGCTCTTGTCAATTTCCCGATTTTCTTTACATGTTCATAGCTAGGCTGCATGTGCAAAGCATACGTTCCTATTTGTGTTTCAATGTTCTCTTTTTGAAGGTCTTTGATGACTTTGTCTCTTGTTCCTTCCTTTTCGATGTAGACTGCATAGGATTGATACGTGTGCTTCACGTTCTCATTTTTCTGTGGAGGCCTGATCGAGTCAACCTTTGAAAGTAGGTTGTCGTATGTGTGGGCAAGCTCAATTCGTCTATCTATGATTCTGTTTATCTTTTGCATCTGAGCTATTCCAATGGCTGCCAAAACGTCGCTCAGCTTGTAGTTGGTTCCATTGCCTGTAAATCTGATTCCTTTTTTTCCAGTAGTCATACCGAACTTCTTGAGATCATGTATTCGTTTCGCATAGACAGGGTTATCTGTCACTGCCATTCCTCCTTCTCCCGTTGTTATTATTTTTCTAGGGTGGAAGCTCAGGCATGTAATGTCTGCCATGGTTCCTGTTTTCTTTCCTCTGGATTCAGCACCCAAGCTGCACGCCGCGTCTTCCACTATTAACAGTTCGTGCTTAAGTTTGATTTCATTCAGTGGCTCAAAGTCTAACGGGTTTCCCCCCCAAGAAACAGGAATTATGCATCTTGTTTTCCTAGTCACTGCTTTTTCTATTTCTTCGGGCACGATGTTGTACGTGAACAGGTCCACATCGACAAGTACAGGCGTAGCTCCTACCCACTTAACCATGTTTCCTGTGGCTGGATGCGTGAAGTCAGGAATTATGACTTCGTCACCTGGACCTATCCCTAAGGCTCTCAAGGCCAGTTCAATAGCGGTTGTACAGGAAGTAGTGGCAATCGCGTAGTCTACTCCAATGTACTTCCTCACTTGTTCTTCAAACTCTTCTGTTTGCCGTCCTTCGGTTAGCCAACCTGAGCAGAGGACTTTGCTGACTCTTCTGATTTCCTCCTTACCGATAACGGGTTCAATAAGCTTCAGTTTCTTATTCTTCATTCGTGCCCTCCAATTCCTTTGTTTTCCAGAGATCTGTGTCCCAGTTTTCCCACGCGCAACGCCAATTCTCTACTCTGATTCTATACGAAGAAGCGAACTCGGATTGGAAGGCAAGCTGCAAAAACTTAGCGCGCGCGCTCAAAATAGTATATATACTATCTTGATTGAACGGCAACGCTGTTCGACATCTCTTCGCGCTTGAAGATAGTATGCAGACCAATTCGTTGGATCCCTCCCACCCCTCTGGTAACGGCTACGCCAGAGTTGTTGATAGCGTAGCGCGCGCTAGGAAGCCAGCGCCGCCCGTTACCAAGACTCCGCCATGCTCAAGCTTCAAGTCTCTTCTTCCTCATCGTCCAAGCAGTCAAGATTGATCTTTCAAGGAATAATCTCTTCGACTAGTTAACCATTTATGAAATACGTGTGTCGTTGTCACTTGTTTAAGACCTGAACCCAAGCTTTTTGGACAGCGTAGTTTGTGACTTGAGTGCCTGTCTCCACAATTTCTGCTTCCCACTTCAAAACTCTCAGCCCAAGCGATATCATGTTGGCGTAAATACCCTTGCCGCGGATTGATGTATCGACCGCCGCTAGGACCAGTTAACCAATATCAGTATCTCCAACTTTGTCAGCATGTTGCTTCAAAGTCAAGAACTCGGCGGCTTTGCCGTCAACTCTTGGGACCACAACGTAGTCTGCCAATTTCCCGGTTAGACTATTCTTCAGCCATTCAGTATATACCTCGTCAGAAAGTTTCTCCGAAAGGTCTGTGTCCGCATGAAATCTGTCAATAGCCAGAGCGCGCTTTTAATCGCTTGTATCAGAGGTAATATCCGCCGTTTACATGAATCGTCTGCCCTGTTATATACGAGGCTGCGTCAGTGCATAGAAACAGAACTGGGCCTGTCGCTTCTTCTAATGTCCCAAATCGTTTCAAAGGAATATTCTGTAAGACTTTCTGTCTGTTTTCTTCTGCAAGCTGAAGGTTCATGCCCGCATTCATGTAGCCATAGGCAACACAGTTAACCGTGATGTGTTTGTCTGCAACTTCTTTGGCGACGGATTTGGTGAAGCCTACAAGACCAGACTTTGACGCAGCATAGTTGCTTGCTCCTATCAATCCTGTTTCTCCAATTACTGAGGATATGTTTATGATTCTGCCCCAACCCTTCTCCCTCATTATCGGCAGCACATGTTTTGTGCAGAGAAAAGGGCCCATGAGATTGGTGGCCAATACTTCTTTCCAGATTTTCTTATCCATTTTCCAGGACATGCTGTCTCTATGTATGCCTGCATTGTTGATTAGGATGTCTATGGTTCCAAAAGTCTTTTCTGTTTCCTGAATCATTCTATTGACTTGTTCCTCTTTTGAAACATCCGCCCTAATAGTGATATGCTTAGAATGAATTACACTGGCAATTTCGTTCATGGTTTCCATCGCGTCAGATTTTTGAGTATGGTAGGTGATTGCTAGTTTTGCGCCTTCATGGGCAAGTGCCAAAGCAATTGCTTTTCCAATGCCTCTACTGCTTCCCGTTACCAAGCAAACCTTGTCCTTCAATTGCGTTTCGTTTCACTCTCCTTCAAAGCGAAGTGCAATGGTTCATAGGTTCCTCTTCACTGCGTTCTTTCTTTCGTCGCTTTGCTTTCTCATTTTCATTTGACTCTCCATTTGTGCAGTGTAAGTTTCACATATGCTGGTTTAAACTTCAGGTTCATCCATGCTCGTTGAACTGGATTCACTATGCCCGTATTCGTGGTTTCAACAATGTCGTCTTGAATGAGATGAAGACCTTGTAGAATCATGTTCTGATAGATTTGTTTTCCCCGAGCTTCTGGAGCGACCCCTGCCATTCCGAATTTGCCAATTGTTACACCGTCAATGTTTTCAGCGTGTTCTTGCAGAGTCAAAAATCCAACTGGATTACCATCATGCTCAACAACTATTACGGAGCTATGCTTTTCTAGGCAATGCTTGGTCAACAACACGTATAATTCGTCGGCTTTTTCTTTGGGTATGTGTGGATCATTGTGGAATCGATGGGCAAAATTGGTGGAGAAAACTGATTGGGCAAGTGCTATAAGGCTCTTGGCAGAATAGGGACACTTGTAAACGTGGCTTGTGGCTTGGTATTGGTTGGGAAGTGGTTCGCAACTTTGCTTGCGCTTATCAAAGAAGTAGCTTGTGTGAATGTCAGCGATAAAGTAGCCCAAATGCTCCGCAGCTTGTGCAGTTGCCAGATCATGGGCATTGACTCTGAGAGTAGTGAACTCGTACTCTGTCCTTTTAACGAGTTTTCTTAGGATCTCTACTCTGTCATGTATTGTTGCATCCGCCTTTGGCATGACGAAGGGAATCTCACCCGCCTTTGCTCTAAAGAATTTTGTATCCCACTCTAAATCATTATAGAAAAGAGTTACCCTCTCATTTGAAACCAATTTTAAATGCTTCATGTCAGCAATTGCTTTATCTACTAATACGTTTCTGTCGACGCCAATCCACGAATAAGGCAACAAACGAACATCAACATTTTCTAACATTTTTTTCTCCAAGGATTCCTAGAACTCCGAAGGTAGCATGATCTGCACAGTTGTGTTTCGTTTTGAGGACTAATATGCCTAGCGCTTTTTAGCGCGCGCTACCGGGGCGTCTCAGTCACTGAAATAGTTAGTAGTAAGTCATTCTGCTTGTTATTCTCATCGTTTCGCTGAACCATTTGGATGTCTTCTCGATGCCTGCTTTGAAGTCGGTTTTCGGTTTCCAGCCAATCAGTTCTTTCGCCAGTTCTATTCCCGCACACAATCTTCTTACATCGGCTGGTCTTGTTGGTGCACGTTTAATTTGCTCGAAGGGATAGCCGAAATGTTCGCAAATCATGGCAATGAGGTCTTTGATTTTCGTCTCTTTTCCTGTTCCCAAGTTCACAACTTTGCCCAACGCAGCATCACACTCCAGCAATGCCAGCGCCCCTTCAGCGGCATCCTCTACATAAGTAAAGTCCCGAGTTTGCTCGCCATCTCCTTCTAACACGGGCTTCTCTGAAGTAAGCAATCTTCGAATCGTCACAGGGATAACAGCAGCGTATGCAGCCATGTTTTGCCTCGGACCATACATGTTGAAAGGTCTTATGACCGTAGCCTCGCAGTTGTACATATTTCGATAGGACAGAACAATGAGATCAGCAGCGGCTTTTCCAGCAGCATAGGAAGTCTCAGGATGAAAAGGGTGTTTCTCGTCCATAGGCACGTATTCTGCTGAGCCATAGGATTCTGATGAAGAAACTTGCGCCAGTCTCACAAACTTTTTCTTGCGTAACAAATTGCAGAGATTTACCGCAATATCAACTCCCGCAGTAAACGCACCCTCTGGGTCGACAAAGCCGTACGGTAGGCATTTGACAGCGCAGTTGATTACAGCCTCAGGCTTCTCTTTTTCAATTATGCTTTCCAAGACGGAGATGTAGCGCGCGTCTTCCCTATACACGATTAAATTGCCATTACGTTGCGCCCATTGGAGGTTCTCCAGATTTCCAAGAAACAGATTGTCCACGACAATGACTTTTTCAGCCCCGGCTTTAACCAGCACGTCCACTATGCTGCTTCCGTAAAAACCCGCCCCCCCACAGACCAGAATGCTTTTGAACTTCGTCATGTAGATCTCTCCTGCAACCAAGAAGGCTCTTTTTTCGAGCCCGGAGCGCGCGCCCGAGCAACAATGTCGCAGTCATTCAGCAATGACACGCGCGATCACCTTCAGCAATAAACAGTAAATGACCTCCTGGTTCAATTAAGATTCCTTCCTTCCTGAATCTCATGAAGAAACAGTTAAGGATTATGGTTTCTCCATATTGCACTAGAATCAGAACAGTTGAAGTAGTTTCTTAGCGTGTTCCACAATCACTACTGAAGCGTGGGGTGTGCCGATTCTTCCTTTTTCTGATTTTCCGTTCAATTTTTTCGTGCTTGTGCGTACTCAACCACGTAGTTAAGTATTTGTTCCAATATCAGCGCGTGCCGTTTCGGTGAACATACTTCGGCGTAGTATCTTTCCGCACCCACTTCGAGTTTTTTTCTCAATTCACTATCGTCCATTACTTGGAGCACCTTTGCAGGCCACTTGCCAAAATCCTGCTCGACAATGCAATTTTCGTGATCCACAAGCGCACCATATGAGTCAGCAGTCGTCTTGGTCATTACAATGGGTCTTTTGTAGAAAAGAGCTTCATCAACTCTAGTGGACAGCCCTGGGTACACTATCGGACACAGAACACACTTGGCTTTCCTGTACATAACAGCAAGCAAATCATCGTCGAATATCTTTCCCACAAGCCGCACATTACCTGGCAGGGCAGAAGCTTTGCCCAGATTCGTTAAATCGCTAATCGATGTGCCAACAACCACGAAGAAAACATCTGGTGTTTTGCGTGCAATAGCCATAACAATCCGAAAAACGCCTAGGTCTATCTCAGGGTTCCTGTCTCTACTGACTGTGGCAATGCTTAGTACATAAGACTCAGGCAGCTCGATGTTAGTCCCTCTGCGTACGCGTTCTGACGAGAAATTGACGCGCGCAAAAAGAGGGCGAAGCGCAGCAACTCTTCGAATCCCAAAATATCTGAGGAACTTTACGGTTTTTTTTGGTGCAATCGTGAAATCTGATAGTTCAGAGAGAGCCACATTATAAGTGCAAGAAAATGGGGCACGCAATATGTCGGAATACTTGTGAAAAAACTGCAGGTAGGTAAATAGATATAGTGCTCTGATGCCGACTAAGTAGAGAACCAACGGAATATACAGCTTCTTGCTCAGCGAACGAGCCAGCATCCAGCTTTCTGGATACGATACAATCACATCTGGAGAAACCTCTTTCAACAACGTTAATACAGAGGCAGAAACGCCTTGCGGACTGATTTCTCTACCAGCAAGATTCTTCTCTCCGATAACAGGTATATCTATCCGGTTTATTGGAACGCGCAATCCTTCATAAACTTCAACTTGGATTTTCTCAGCGAAACTTGGAAACAGATTCTTTGATGGGCTTACATGGAAGACATCATGGCCCTTCATCGCAAGCGCAGCCGCGCTTCCGAGCACGAGTCTAGGTTCTGCATCACCTAGAAAGAAGATGCGCATAAGCATAACAACCTCTGTCGGTATATCGTGAATGTTTCCAAGACGGACCTGCAAGCACCTTGGATTAGATTGTAAGCTTCTTCAAGAAAAACTTGTCTGCGCGTTACGAGAATTTGAGGTTTAGCGCGCGCTACCAGTTCGCAACCTTTGTTTGCTAGTCCTTCTTTACAGTCATGGCACAAGGTTTCAATTTGTCTGGACGGCGTGTCATCAACTACGAGGATCTCATAGGGTGCCATGTCTTGCCGTTGTATCATGTCTAAAAGATTTTTCGTTTCAGTAACTCTCTTGTACGTGGGTATTATCACCGAAACAATCATTCTTTGTATGCGTAACACTAGGGTACAACGCAGAGACTATAATAAAAGCTATTTGGATAACCCCACGCACATTTTAGCGCGCGCGCTTTCCGACACGCATGACGTGGACCACAAAAGAGCGGTTTGACAGGATTAGATCAGAGGCTACACAAAACTACCAGGATTGGTTAAGCCGTGCGGCCCATGCCCGACCGCTAGACTTTGAACCATGCTCATCCGATAGCTGCTATCGGGTGTGCAAGCCTTTTTCTGTTACGGCATGATTAGGGCCTGGATTTAAGGTTTTTAAGGTCCTTGAGTTCGGTGTTGGATTTGCGTTAAACGCCTTAGGAAATGTATGTTGACCGACCTTGGATTTGCGTTAAACGCCTTAAAAAACCCGCTTAAACGCGTTAGAGACCCTAAATGTTGTTTAAGGTGTGTTTCTAAGGGTTCTAAGGTCGCTGAATGGATATCGCGCTCTTTAAAAGGGGGTGAAATTAAGTAATAGTAATTCCGTCATCGGGATGTCGGTCGCGCGCGCTTCATTCTAACCAATAAGAGGAGACCGGGCTCTCCCATTAAAAACAATTATTTAATCTGCCCGCGCGCATGAGCACAAAAACCTCTTGTTATATCAGAAATGTATCACCTCTGTCAAATCCTTTACTGCTGAGCGGGCGAGCATTTTGAGGACGTCGTTTAACGGATCGACGCGTTCACCAATGAAACATTATTATTTTTTCTGAATTCTTCATGCAAGCGTTATACCATGTCTGAACTAGAATTCAAACGCGCTAGTTAACCATCTCAAAATCTATGGGAATGCAGTGTTGCTCGTGTTCAACATCGCAAATGAAAGACCATTCGAATATAGGATATCATCCTGTAGCGAGGCGTTCTGGATGTATTGCTCATTGCTAAACGCATTTCTGCCTGATGGAATGGCATGGGATACTGAAAGAAGCAACAATGCAGCTTTCTCTGGGTTCGAGGTAAGTAAAGACTGAAAATCTGAGTTCGTTAAGGCGAGTGTTAGATCCCTCAGAATATCGTCTGTCCATATACTTAGGCTTGAGTTATGTGCGCTCACAAACAGAACTAGCGATCGATCATATACGGTGTTGACTTGTCTCAAGTCATAAGCATAATAACTCCCCTGTGTTGTAGAAACGGTTGGCATCAAGGGCTGAACAGGGAATGTAGATAGAACGCATGCGCAGATCAAAGAGAAAACGACGATTGTCACGACCAGATTATCGAAGCGATATCTCCTTGAGAAAAATAGGTAGTATATTGTTAATCCAGCAAGGAATGGTGCAAAGGCAGCAAAATAAATCAATCCTCTATCTGGAGCGCCGCTAACAAAAAGATACAGAGCAAATGACAAGAAAGCCAGCAAGGCTGGAAAGATCATGTTATAGTAGAATCCGCGCAGTTTCACATTCGCTCTACGAAGTTTGTACAACGCAAAAGGAGCCGCAGCAACAAGTAAGAGTAGGATAGCAACATTTCCGTAAGTAATCAAGAAAATTTTTATCCTGTCAATTAAACCTAGACTGAAAAAACCTTGATAATAGCTGACAGCCGCCAATTGGTGCCCAAACAGTGTCCTCACAATCATCTGATCCATCAGAGACAAAAGTCTTGTGAGATTACCAGTGCTGGAAGTAAAAGTGAAATGCGCAAGTACGAGAGTCCCAAAGCTCATAGCAAAGAGAATCGACAGATTTGGAATTCTCTTAAAAATCCCGATTCTTCTCGCCAATATGATAAATAACATAGTCGAGGACACGATCACCAACAAAAAGAAGGAAGTTGAATCATGCGACACCACTATTCCTACCCCTATCACAAACGCAGTAACAAATTCTGAACGCGAACGTGGTCCGAAGGAGAAGAAGAGCAAGCAAAAGCAAATGAACATCTCATAAAGAGGATAGACGGAAGTTGTGCCTGTATAAATGTACGTTACTGGTGCGGTTATCACGCTAGCAAACAGAGCCGCCTTTACAAGCCCGTTGGGCGCGTCCAACCTCTTCATTACAAGATAGACGACAAGTGGTAAAATGAAAGGAGAAACCACCAGGAATAATTTGAAGGCAAAAAGCGCATTCGAACCAGTCACCATTGACAATTCCGATACTAGGAGATGCAGCCCGGGCGCAGCTCCATATTGCTCACTGTAAACACCTACCTCGGACATATGCCCTGCTGCTATCGTTTGTTGGATAGAACCAAAATGATCCAACGGATCATGATAACCATAGACAAAAACGTATTTTAGAGTTGGTATAACGTTCAATGCAACAAGATAAAAACCACTAATCAAAGCTATTAGTTTCATGTTTGAAGAATAGGACACAATTGCACTATAGGTTAGAGTAACCAGAATAAAGTACGGAACAAGACCCTCCAAGATCCAAGAGTCAGTACTGTCCTTCGTGCTCAGAAAAACCTGGACAACTAGGAGAACCAAGAACACAAAAAACGCAACTACTAACAACTGTACCTTTCGTGACCGTCGATCGTCATTTGACTTGTCCATCTTCCCATAACACCCCCTCGCCTAAAGCGTCTTATTGTCAGTCATGTTGAACTGCAGTCCTACTACTCTATCATTGTATTGAAAACTCGATGCCGGAGCATTGTATAGCCACAGTTCAAAGAACAATTCGTAATTAAAGCCATTGTTGGTCTGATCCCACGCAACATCTTTGTCAACGTGTAATGCGTGTCCATCTATGACTATGCTGGAGATTGTGCTCGTATTGTTCTTGAATGAAACATTTTCGAAGGAAAACGCAATTTCTCTCTCCCAGACATCGTTGTCGCCTAGGAAAACGCGATACTCAAAGATGGGATTAAGAGTGTTTGGCGTCTTGCTCAACGGATCCGGAAAAGGGTCAGTTTGATTTCTAAACTTCACCTCAACAATATAGTAGGCTGAAGATTCCATGTAATTGCCAACGCCCAGATAAATCGTGTATGTTTCATTAGCTCTAACGTTGAAAGGAACATCTCCGGCCACGTGCGTAGGTCCCAAAATCCAGAGTTCAGAGAACTTCTCTCCGCCAGGAAGGTGTAACACAAGACTCAACGTTGGAGAAGCAAACAAAAGGATGCCGACCAAGCCCGTGATCGCAAAGATCGCTTTGTAGTGTTTAAGCTTCAGCATCGAACTCAACCCTTGGCTTCTTGCTGTTCAAGTTCTTTACGTAGTGCTTCCTGAATCTAACCCAAATCATCAACAAGACTATTGCGAAGACGAATCCTCCAACTGCAGCGAATGCAATCATTTGCCACAACAGGACACGAGTACTGATCAAAGCTGAACTTTCCAGAGTTGAAGCCTGATTTATGACGCTACTCGCTAATACGGAACACTCGTCAGCTGCACCAGTAGCTTCATTGAAATTAGCGTTGTTGTAAGCCAATTTGGCTTCTACCAAGATTTGACCTGCTTCTTCTAGCTGAACCAACAGACTGGAAACGTTCGCCCCGGCATTCTCAGCTTCCGAAACAGCCATAAAAGCCCTCTGCAAGGCATCATCAGCTTCACCAACCTTCAAAGAAGTGTTATCGCTTGCAACAACTGAAGGGACCCGGATAATTCCCAAATCAAGGGCAATGAATACTGTCGCCCACAAAACACACAGCCTGATAAGAAACTTGACGGAATATTTCATCAGACTCCCTTCCTCGACCATTTCATAAACGTTTTGTATAAAGTATATGGTTATGGCTCTTCGAGTGGCGCGCTCGAGAGCATAATACTAATACTTGATTGTACCAACAGGTGGATAATCAAAGATGAGATAAATGAACTCAACGGTCGAGCTTCTGCAACTACTAGGGTCTCCATTTGCGTCGCCAACGGTCAGGACATTTACCAAGATGGAATTGATAAGACTTTATCAGCTCTCGGAAAAAAACAGGATGCTTTTTTACTATCTGGACAGGCTGCAAACGATGAACCCGCGAAACCGTGTGAGCACTTTTTCCTCCATCCATGAAAGCGAAAACATCAAACGCTTGAGAATAGATAACTCAATTTCCAGGGTCTCACGCATCTTATCGGAGACGCACATTGAGCACGCGGTCTTCAAGACCATTAGACCTTACAGATCCACAACAGTTGACATAGACGTGATCGTTTTCGCAGGATACGCAAAGGCTGTGGAGACGATGCAAGAAGCAGGATACAGTTTAGTGGTGCAAGGACCAATGTCAACAACAATATGGGATCGAGACAACGGCATAGGAATTGACTTGTATGATCAAATTGCTGTAAGCTCAATAACCTACATAGACAAACGTAAGCTCATAGACTCCATTATAGAGAAAAAATTGACGAACAACAGACCTGTAAAAACCTTAAAACCCGAAGCTGACTTAATATGCATAATCGCTCACTCAATAGTAAAAGAACAAATGTACACGCTCGCAGAATACTACACATTCATCTATTATCTGAAACAGATCGACGTGGAAAATTTTGTCCGAACAGCGGAGAAATGCAACATCAAACATGCAACCAAGACGCACGCGGCTATTACCGCCTTTTTGCACTGTACCGCGCATGCAACTGTCCCTGATACTCTCAAGAAGATTCTTGACACAATTGGCGAAGAGGATTTTGAAGCTGCAAGACTCCAGAGAGAGGAATTTGAGACGCCACACAAGTACCACCCCATCACAATCGGCAAATCCCTAATAGAAATGATGAAACAAAACGAAACAAGAAGGAGCTTGGCAAAACAATTGTCTAACATGTTTGATGCTAAATTTGCAAATGATTTTTTTAGAAAACTTGTGGACCACGCATTTCGGGAAACCTACTAGAAACAAGGCGAGCGGAAGGTTCACATTGCACTACATGCGCGATCTCTAAATCACGTGGATTTTGCGCTCGCCACTCATTTCACCAGAGACTTCATGCCTGACTTTCCAGTAGTTTCTGTATCTCGTTGGATGTTTCTTTTATTGTACGTGAAGACGTATCGATCTCTGTCGCATGGAACGATTTTGACAGTATCTTGTAGGCGTTTCTCTGGAAGTTGATGAATTCTTGTGGTTCAACAGCAGCTCTGGGAAGACTACCGTAGTTTCCATCGTTCCGGCGTAACCTCTTCTTACCACGCAAGTGTGCGCGCCTTCTGAACACTGTTCCATAATCCGAATCTAGAAAGATGAACAAGGTGTCAGGGGGGATGAAACGAAAGAGCAGGCTCGAAATTCTGCTAGTCAAGAAGTTCATGTCTCCTATGAAGTACGCAACCGTTACAATCGTGTCGAGAACGTATCTCTCGGCAATGCATTTATAGCCTCTCAACATCAAAAAACGAATGCGCGCGATCAAGGGCAAGACGCTGAAGAATTCGACTAAGGCCCAGAGAGTTCGAAGCGATCCTTTTCGATTGACCGCTGGGAGTCTGACAGGGTCACCAAACGGGTTTGAGACAACGCGGTAAAAACCCACTTTGATAAACAAACGCCATAGCAAGAAAGCTACTGTGTGAGGAGATCGAAGCCAGATTTTCTTAACTCGCGGTTCTTGCTCCTTCAGCAGATTCAGCAATATGTCAACGTGAGTAGACTTGCCTGAACCATCAGGTCCGAAAAAGTGAATTAAGGTCGGAATTCTATAGACCTTCATTTCAACACCGTTTGCTTTCCTAAGTGGACATTCACCACACAAACCGTTGGACGAGTATCGATCCCCTTGAAGCACAAAAAGGACATGCTTTCAAGACACCTCAAGACTAACTTGTGAGCCCTTTGGCAAGACGCCTCAAGGCGTTTCAAGCTTTGAGCCTCGATTAAGACCGATTTTGAGACAATTGAAGTGAAAACTCGCGCTAACTCGACCTTAATTCTTTGGTAAAACTCCACATGAAAAATCCGACGGCGCTAACGATGAAAGACACAATCGTGAAGGTGTCCAGCCTTAGCCACGGTGTCAGATGAGACAGACTCCATTGCAACCATTGCGGACGAACCAATGCCACTAGCACTCCGAAGCCCCAACCAAGAAATCCATACAAGAACAGCACCTCGCCAACAACTTTTGCTACTAGAATATTCTTGCCAAAAACCTTTTTCATGCTGAACATCCTGCCTAGTTCTGCAATATAAGGCTAGTGTGCGTATCGAATGAATAGCACGCGCTCAAATGTGCTGTCTTCATGTCAAACTGCTAATTATCTTCTCGAAATCGGCGAGCGTTTTTTCGTTGTTGAACGTTCTGCGAAAAACGTCTCTGTCATGGTAGCCTAACTCCAAGACCGTGTTTCTGTCCAGGTTCTTGGCATAACCGAGAATTTCAGCCAACTCGTTGTAGTTGCCCGCCTCGAACAGGAACGCTCCTTTGCAGCCTTTGACCTGCTCCGGAATTCCGCCTGTCCTTGAGGCAATCAACAATCTTCCCCTCAGGATAGCCTCAGCGGTGACGTAGGGCAAGGGTTCTGGAACTATTGACGGGAATATCACTCCTTTGATCTGTCTGTAGAAATTCTCCTGACCAGAATGTTTCATCCTTTCGTGAAGAACGATGCCAAGCCGGTTGAAGAACTCCAGTCTGGCACGTTCACTCCCAATCTCGCGCGTTATCGAAGTTCCTGTTACGTGAACCTTGAACGAATGAGTATTGACCAAGGATAAAGACTTGCACAGCACATTAAAACCCTTCAGCAGACTGAATCCGCCCAGGTATCCAAAATCGTCTCCGTCAACCTCCACTGGTGAAATGTTCGGCATTGGATTATAGACCACGTGTGTCTTGTGACTTATTAGCGGCATGCTTTCAGTCAAGATCTTTTGTTGTGCCTTTGAAACGCATACGATAGCCTCAGCTTGTTCAACGAATTTCTGAATCGGCAACCTAGCGAACAAATTGAGCGACAAAGACAAAGCAGAATCTTTGAAGCTGCTTTTTTTGTCCATTTCAAACTGATAAATGCATCGGGCAGAACATGCTTTCCTGTTTTGGCATACTGTACGATTCGATGAACTGTAAAGTATTGCCAGGGGACAAATCGGGCTGTAATCATGAACATGAACAATGACAGGTTTTCTGTAAACTTTCGCCAGAGGTATCATAGAGTACCATGACTTCGGAATATAAACGAGAGATGCCCATTTCAACAGTTTCCTCATATAATTAGAAAACAGAACATCAATCCTAGTCAGGATTGGGTATTTGACTCCACTGCCGCTCTTAAAAAGAGGCAGTCTATGTATTGTTAGATTCCCGCGTTTTGAGCTTTCTTTTTCTCCTGCAAATCGGTTCGTGACAACGACAACGTTGAACCCTGATTTGCTCAAGAGTTTGGCGTACAAATAGGTGGCGAATTCAGCGCCGCCTCCGTGAGGATAAAAGAATTCACTTAGGAACAGAATGTTCAAAAATCTACTCCTCAGCTATTCTTTCATAGACGTTTTCCAGTCGGCCTACGACATCGTTCCAGTCCAGTATCTTAGTGCCAATCCACTTCCTCATCGCTGTGGTATCCACTCCATTTTCAAGGACGCGATTGACCTGTTTCGCCAATTGATTCAGGTCTATGGGATAGTCGACTCCAAAACACGTTTCGTTGTCGACCCACTCGCTTAGAGCAGAAGTGTTAGCAACTACACAGGGTGTTCCAGCAGTCAAGGCCTCAGCCACAACAATGGAGTATGCTTCAAACGTAGACAACATTGCAAACACGCTTGCCTCAGCAAACCTTTCCAAAAGCTCGTGTCTCGATAAGTTCTCATAGAACCTGACTCTGTCATAAACTCTCAGCTCGCGCGCACGTTTCTCTAGGAAAGGCCTAAGCGGCCCTCTCCCAACAATCTCCAAGACCACGTCTTCCGCCAAGCGTGGCAGAACCTCCACCAGGTATTGAGGGCCCTTGAATGCCGTTAGGAAGCCGACGTACAAGATGGATTTAGCTTCTGGTTCCCTTTTCTGCAGATTCGAAAACTCTCCGTGATCAACCCCGTTAGGTATCACCAAAACCTTGTCATCGTCGATTTTGAACTGCCTATGCAGCAGTGCCTTCTCAAACTCGGACACCGCAATTATCTTTTCAGCCCTTTCAAGGGTTCTTGCGCCGAAGGGCTTGAACAGTCTAATCAGACAGTCTCTGAGCGGCGTGTGCCCTGCGCCATGGAAATGTGGCGTTGCAACAAACTTGCCGCGTTTTGCTAGAGCCGAATAGTGAAGTGGGAAGGCATGGTATCCGTGCCCATGAACGACGTCGAACTGGACTCTGCGCATCTCCAGAGGAATCTCCCAAGAGAAAAAGTAAGCGTTGCTCGGCGCGTAACATCTAAACCGCTCCACTCTTACGCCATTTTTCACCTCAAACCTTGGAAGCTCATGATTTGCCACGGCAAAGACTGTCACGTCATGTCTTCTGGCGAGCCTTTCGGCTATGTTTCTCACGTGAACGGTGACTCCGCCCAATTCGGAATACGTGTCGGGACAAACCTGCAGGATCTTCATAGCGACCAAACCGAGCATTTCGACACTGAACGTCCAGTGGACACTCTACCACATGCTTGTTGCCGATTTTGTGTATGTGTGTTGAACACTAACGCAGAATCGTTTATTAATTAGCAATATAGCATATACCGCGACTCATAAAAACATCGACAAACACAATGCAGTATGACCAGGTGATCGCTTGAGGCTTCGTTTTTCAAGAGACAAAGGAGTAATCGCTTTCCTAGTCATTCTCCTAGTCGTTTCCCTCATTGGAGCGAGTCTCAGCCTACAGAATACTTTCCTCATACCTTCCAGCGGCTCGATTTATAATCCGCCAGCAGCTCAAGTTCTCTTTCAAGACGAATTTGAAAGCGGCGGCTTCGGGGCTTGGAGCGGCGTCTACACAACTACGGGCGACAACGCCACGGTCGTGTCGACAACGCCTTATCAAGGTGTCTACGCTGCGCGTTTCCAGACAGACGCCTTGTCTTCTGGCGCTAAATATGCTACCGTTTATCAAAGTATATCGCCTGCAGTTAGCGAAGTCCACGCGAGAAGCTACTTCTACATTGCTAATGGGCTGCCGCTTAACGACACTGATGACAGGTTCGGGTTGATCGGTTTTGAAGTTGGCGGCCAGCTTCAATGCACCTTCCGCATCTATCGCTCTGATGGTGTTGACAGATTCAACATCGTGGGCCTCAACGGCAGTTCAAGCGTTTCTGCAAGCACAGACAACATCTATCCAGTCGAGGGGAAGTGGTACTGCGTCGAATTTTACATCAGAGTACACAGCACGCTGGGAGAATACATCGCCTGGATCAACGGGGTCCGGCAGCTGGCAATCACCAACGTCGACACCACACTTTACGGTGCAGGTGTCAGTCGCGTTCGCGTGGGTTTGACCTACACAGCAAACGTACAACATTACGTTGAGGTTCTCAGTGACTGCGCCGTGATGAGCACCAAGTACGTTGGCCAGCTACGATACACGTTCGGGGTGATAGGCTCGGTTAACGAAGACCCAGCTATTAGAAACTTCTATTGGCTTTTTGGCAACCAGAGCATAAGCTTCAGGGCGATTTCACCATCAGACGTCACGCGTTTCGAAGACGTAGACCGCTTTGATGGCTTGGTCGTTTTCACAAAACATGCAAACGCTTACAACGCCACCGCCATCATGCAGTTCGCTCAGACGCGCATCGTCATTGCGCACATGTACGACTTCTGCAACACGCTTTATCCAAGCCTAAGCGGCAGCACCCAGATCGTCTCAACCAGCCTGGTCACGTACGTTACTGATTTCGGAAACTTCCGCAGCGGAGACCAAGTTGAAATGTATAATGTGACGGGCAATGTTGGCCAGTTGACAACCGTTCTTGCTTCTGGATTGTCAGCTCTTGCCAACGTAACTGTGATTGCCCGCTACGACGCAAGTAGAATCGCCTATTTCCACACGAACAGTATGCAGCCCCAAAACGGATTCTACGTGATGGACCTTGACGCAACGACACCGACAACCGAGTGGGCTGGAATCTGGCACGTATTTGCACCAATAAAAATGGTGCAAGACTTTCCGACCGGAACATACGCACGCTGGTTTGCAGACGGTATCCAGGAATTCACGTACGACGAAGTCATGAGCCGGCTCAGCAGCTGGGTTGCCAACGCGCCGCCCGGCATGAACGCTTCACTGATCAGAATCGGCAAATCAGTCTTAGGAAGAGATATAAACGCAACCCGATTCGGCAACGGCTCCACATACATCATGGTTGACGGCTGTATCCACGGCAACGAGAAAAACTCGGCACCGTCCCTGCTCAGACTGCTTGAAGTCATACAAGACAACTTCGTGGCAGGCGGTTATTGGAAAGACCGCTTGAGCGAGGTAAGCGTGATCGTTACCCCGATCGTGAACCCAGACGGCTACGTTAACAATGTTCGCTACAACGCCAACGGTGTGGATCTCAATCGCCAGTTCCCACCAGGGAACACAAACACGACCGAACCGGAGGCTTGGGCCCTGCGCTGGCTCTGGGGCAACTACTCACCCGTTGTCTACGTAAATCTTCATGAGGGAGGCATTTGGTATCCCAACGGATACTACTACAGTTGGACGTTGCCAACCAACCTGCAACTGGCTTCACAACAAAACTGCTATTATACCAAGGATGATTTTGAGGCCTTGAAGGAGTGGGGATACTTCACCGACGGGGGAAACAACGTTGACATCGGAAAAATCGTGGCAATAAGCGGAAGCGGGTATGACAGTGAGGCTCACATCGGCGCTGGCTACCTGGTCAACGCAAGCAGTTATCTCATAGAACCGCTTACCTGGAGCGAATCATACGGCGCGCGCCAAATCTTGTGGGCCACGGATCATTATGTTGCAACCATTCTTGGACTGTTCAGCCACTTCGACAGGCTGCGAAGCGACAACTTCGTCACCGTAACTCAAGGTGACATCAGAAGCTTCAGTTGGAACGGAACCGCTCTCACATTGAAAATCGACACATCAAACCTGGCCCCACAAGTGAACTGCACGTCAACGTTCGACCTCGGAGGCAGGGTTAAGCCCTTACTCGTCCTCGTTGATGGAACAGCAAAAAGTGAAGGCGCTGGCTGGACCTACAACAGCGGCACGTTAACGGTCTACGGGGCCAAAAGCACAATTCAAGTCAGTTGGTAAAGTCAACAAGCATCTTCATTGCCTACAAGCGGCACGCGCGTTCAGACTCACCTAGACTTAGACGATTCAACCCTCTTTGTTGCTTCCGCAAAAATCTCTAATCCAGTTTCGGCCAACTTCTTCGTAATAACCAACGGGGGTATAAACCTGATGACGTTCTGGTAGTGTCCTCCAACCTCGGTTATCAACCCCATCTCATAACACGTCTTTCGAACTTCCCCCGCTATTTCAGGCCACGGCTTCTTGCTCTTCCTATCTTTGACAAACTCAACGCCCACCATCAACCCCTTCCCTCGGACGTCCCCGATGTGTTCAGTCTCCTCTTTCAACTCGTCCAGTCTTGGTAGAAAAACTTCTTTGCCCAAGCTGGCAGCGTGTTCCCAAAGCTTGTGCTCCTTCACAAACCTCACTGTTGCGACTGCGGCGGCCAAGGCGACCACGTTGCCCCTGAACGTGCCCACATGCGCCCCCTTCTTCCACGTGTCAAGGTTCTTGTCAAACGCGACCATTGCCAGCGGAAGCCCTCCTCCGATTCCCTTTGAGATCGTCATGATGTCAGGAGTTATTCCAGAATGCTCGCACGCCCAAACTCTGCCGGTTCTACACATGCCCGCCTGAATCTCGTCAACTATAAGCGGTACGGAATGGTCTGCGCATATCCTTCTGATCTCCGCCATGAACCCTTCAGGCGGGGGAATCGACCCGCCCTCCCCCTGAACCGCCTCTACAATTATGGCAGCAGGGTCAACGACACCTGAATTCGGATCTTCCAGCACGTGTCGCACGTATCTTGCACATTCGAGGTCGCAATCGGGGTATTCTTTCCCGAAGGCGCAGCGGTAACAGTACGCGTAAGGAACAAAATGCACCTCTGGCATCATCGGCATGTAATCCTTCTTGAACTCGGTGTCCGCTGTCAGCGCCAGTGAACCCGCCGTCATTCCGTGATAGGCACCTTCAAACGAAACCAGGCCGACACGACGCGTATTGAACTTGGCCAATTTCACGGCTGTCTCAACAGCATCTGCCCCCGTGGGCGCCACTATGAAGATCTTCGCATCGCTCTTCAGCTTCCCCGGAAGCAGCGGAAACAGTTCCCTCGTGAGTTCCATTCTGACGGGCGTGGGAAAATCGAGGCAGTGTGTCAACATCTCCATCTGCTGCTTCGCTGCCCGCACAACCTCGGGGTTGCAGTGACCCACGTTAACGGTTCCAGCCCCTGCCAAGAAATCAATGTAAACGTTGCCGTCAACATCCTTCAGAGTTGCCCCTCTGCCTTCTTCAAGGGCCATCGGCAGGGCCTTCGGATACGAAACCGCAGCAGTTTCGACAAGACTTTGCCTCTGAAGCATCTCTCTCGATTTTGGGCCAGGAGGCTTCACGACGATCTTCGGCGCCTCAGGAAAATGCAGACCCTCAAACTCACCGTCAGACATTCAGCCTAAGTCTCCAAAACTTCCATTCCGCATCGACATTTAGGTTTTGTTTATCTGTGATAATTATTCTGTATTCGGGTTTGAGCTCTGAACAAGGGCCACTTGCACCTTCGAAAGACGTTAGCTATTCAAGAGTTTGACCGAGCTCTGAAACGACCTTCCTCAGCTTCCCACTCTTGTCCAGGGGGATGCTGTCGACGAATCTGATTCTAAACGAGGCTTTTTCGGGGCTCATATTCAACGTCTTCTTCAGATGCGTCAGCAACTCTTCCTCCACGGTTCTCTCATCCGGGCCTTCACGGCCCATCTTGATCAGAAACTCGAAAACATCGGCTTTTCTCTGTATCACACGATATTCGTCGATGTCATCGTGGAACTTGAACAGACACATGGCCGCGTCAAAAGCGAAGGGAGACATGACCTGGCCATCGGCAAGCACGAGGAACGAGTCTTTTCGTCCTTCAACCACTTTCATCAGAGGAAGTGACCTGCCACAAGGACACTTCTCATCAGAGGGCACCCCAACGTCGCCTACCGCGTACCGGATGAACGGCATCGCGTAGTTGAACAGGCTGGTGCAGACTATCTCGCCACTTTCGCCGGGAGAAACCTCTTCGCCATCATTGACAAACTGCAAGATCATGGAATCGGCGTCAACGTGATACCCATGTCTCTCTTTGCATTGCCAGGCGACTCTCTCCATTTCCTCACAAGCGTACTGGTCATAAAACGGCACGTCAAACGCTTCCTCAATAAACCGCCTTGAAGAATCACCGATGAATTCGGCGCCGCCGATGATGAGCCTCGGCTTAACCATGTGCGTTCCCCTCCTCTTCACTTCTTTAGCGAGCAGGAGAAGAGAGCTGGAGTAGCCGTCAAGCACGTCTGGTCGCATCTGCTCGACAAGGGAAACTTGCGTGCCAACATCATAGAACACGAGCACCGGAGTCGGAACGAAAATGCCAAGCAGCCTCTGCAGGCTCTTGATTTCGCCAAAGTGCAAGGGTGAGGTTATTAGAACCCACTTGTCCCAGGGCTTCTGCCCGCAGCTCATGTTGGCCCTGAGGTGTTTCGCTTTTCTGAACTCGTCCTCCGACCAGGTTATGTAGAAGTGCAGGGGCTTGCCTGTCGAACCACTCGTCCGAAGCCTCTTCAACCTCGCAACGTCGAATTCCTTTGAAATCATCTGTTCAAGGTTCTTCCTCACGTCGTCCTTGGCAAGGATGGGCAACTTGTTCAGATCGTCAGCAGTTCTGATTTCGCTCGGGTCGACACCTGCTTCCTTCAGCCTTCTATGGTAAAATGGGACGTTGTCGTAAGCGTACTTCACGACGCTTCTGACCTGTCTGTTTTGATGTTGCAGCAGTCTTTCTTCTGGCCAGTAGGCACGTCGCATCAAAGAGTACAAGTAGTACGAAGCCCTGAAATAGTTGGTCAACGAGTCTCACTTCAACAGTTAGAGGTCTGGCTCAACTCCGAAATAACCACGCTGAACTTGCCGCTCTTGTCCAAGGGGATGTCGTCGACAAAATCCACTTGAAACTCAACTTCATCCTCCTCGAGGCTTAGTGCCCGGTTGAAAAGCCCAACCAGTTCCTTCTCTGCCTCTTTTTTGCTGAGAACATTCTCTTTTGTTTTGATCATGAAACTCAGAAGGTTCTCTTTCTTTTGGACAACCCTAAACTGATCAATATCCTTGTAGAAGCTCAACTGGTACATTGCCGCGATCAGCGCGAACGAGGACAACGCCCTCCCATCGGGCAAGAAGACCGTCGCGTCCTTTCTTCCCTCCAGCAACTTCATCAAGGGGAAAGTTCTTCCGCAAGGACACGTCTCCTCTTCTGAAGACTTTCCGATGTCGCCTATCTTGTACCTGATAAACGGCATAGCACGGTTGAATAGGCTGGTGCAAACTATCTCCCCCGTTTCGCCTGGTGCAACATGGTTCCCGCGTTCATCAACAAACTCCATTATCAACGAGTCTGCATCGATATGGTAACCTGCCCGTTCCTCGCATTCCCAAGCGAGTCTCTCAAGCTCAGCACACGCGTACTGGTCGTAGAATGGCACGTTGAAAACTTTTTCGACGTATCTTCTCGACTGCAAGTCAATCAGGTCGGCACCGCTTATCAAAAACCTAGGCTTTATGGCATCAACACCTTTGTCGTCGATGCGATGAGCCAACAACAGCAGACTGCTCGCATACCCATCCAAAATATCTGGCCTGAGATTCTTTATGACCGAAATCTGCTTGTCCACATCATCAAAAACTGACACGGGAAGGGCCGCATAGAAACCCAGTAGACGCTGGAGACGCGTGGTTTGGCTAAAATAAAGCGGATGCGTGATCGTGACATACCTGTCTCTCAGCCCCTGACCGCAAACCGTGTTCGCCCTTAGATGTCTAGCCTTTCTGAACTCATCTTCGACCCCACTTATGTAAAAGAACAACGGCTGCCCCGTCGAGCCGCTGGTCCTGCGCATCTTAAGCCTCAGGGCGCTGTATTCTCCAGAAACTGTTTCACAGAAGTTTTTCCTTATTTCGTCCTTTGTCGTGACGGGAAATCTTTCCAAGTCTTCAACATTTTTCAGGTCGTTCGGTTTGAGTCCCGCCTCTCTGAATTTTCTGCGATAAAATGGCACGTTTTCATAAGCGTATCCCAATGTTTCCTTGAGCTTCGCATTCTGATATTTTCTTAATCTCTCCCTGGGCCAGTACAGTCGCCCAAGCAAAATGCGAAAGTAATAGTACGCTCTCAAATAATTAACCAAAAATTGTGCCTCTCATTGTTCTTCATAATAATCATCGCCCCGTTAAATCACTATTGGTATCTTGTTTTCCTCGAACGCAAAGTTCGATGAAGGGCCCAACGGCCTGCGTGATGGACTCTCTGATTTGCTTCTGAAGATCCGGAACACGTTTCTTCAGCAGGCCCCTAATCTCACTTCTCCTGGTCCAAACATAGTCAATCTTTGTGGAAAGCTGCTTACATGAAAACTCATTCAGAGGAACGACACAATCGCCCAACCCCAGGCTCACAAAAAAACCAGTCTGTTTGTAATCGTAAGCAACGCACACCGACGGCACAAACGAAGAAGCTGCCAGAACAGCAGGATGCATTTTCGAAGATATGATCATGTCCATCTGCCCTATCAAAGAAGAATACTCTTCAACGGTATTGCAGTTGATTATCCTAGCCCTTTCCACGTTCTTCATCTTACCGAGTATGAGCTTACACACCTCTAAATCATCGAGAGAAAAACCACTCACGTAATGGGGAAGAAAAACAACCGAAAAACCATACTGCTCGATTGCCCCGTCCAACGCCTTTGCGTGAGCTTCAATATACTCATGAACCCTCTTTTCAGGAAGGCTGTGACTGTATATTCCAGGAGAAACGCCCACTATTCCATTCAAATCAGAAAGCCCACTGGTGCAATTGTCTGTCGACGATTTATGGGTTGAATTGAAAAGAAGAGTTGTGTCAGACGTCAAGATCACAGGCGATCTTACACCCAAGGTTTTGACTGCTCCGTATGAGATAGGATCCCTTACGAGAATAAAATCACAGTTGTCGAGCGCAGTTCTTGATAGCATGCGCCCCATACGTGTCCGAAAAGGCCCAATTGAGTTGGGAAACACAACTACGGGTTTCCGCATCGATTTCGCGAGCAGAATTTCCCAGGTTCTCGAAACTAGCAAAGACCACCACGTTGGGATCCAATAGACATTCAGTGGGAGCATGGATGCGCTTTCTTTGAAGTTTTCGTCACTGCAAGACACAACCAGGTCACAGGCCTTAACATGTTCCAGAATCTCGCCTCGATAGACTGGTTTCAACTTCGCCTTCGCAAGAAAAACCGAGAAAATTGAGAGGCATGCCTGAGCAAACATGTAGAGCAAACTGGCAAAGGCGAAGACTTTGTACCTGAGGCTATTTCTCTCCAAGCCAAATCTCCTCACGTAGAAGTCTGCCCTCTCGTAAGGTATGTCGATCGTCGTAGGCATCACAGAGTTGTAGGGCGCAATTAACCGTCTTACACCTTCAACGTCTGTGGTGGAAACAGAAAACGTAACGTTGCCTTTGAAAACATCACCTATCACGGACATGTCGCTCTTAAGCAAAGCCTGTGTTCCCTTGTTTGCCATGTTTCCAACATGGATTATGTGCACTTTAAGAGAACACAAGCTCAACGAGACCCCCTAACTTGACAAGAGATAGATGCTCTTAAACACGCCAAAGTAGACTCTGAACAGTGGCAACGGGACATAAAGCAACACTGAACTCAAACGCTTACTTGAAGAGACACGGAAGCTGAGGTAGGAAAAGAATGCCCCAACAAACGCCATCAGCCTTGAATCCGGGGCTTCAGGAACGAGCCAAGGTGTCGGATGTCCCAACACTCTGAAGACGGAAGCTCGAGCAGAAAACTGTTCTTTCTTGAAGTTCAAGCTGAAAGACTGTGACTGCCTGATCTTCTCCGGGGGGACGGGTCTAACGGACAACACGCCACTCTTCCTCATTGAAGAAATCATCTCCTCAGCAACAGGTGTTCTCGTGATTATTGCTGATTCGGCCAATCTACCGTGTCCAAGCTCCGGAAGCCAGGCATCCCCTAAAGAAACGTCGGACAGTTCGTTGAATTGATCCGGACAGGTCATGCAGCGCAAGGGAGTGAAGAGGAAACTGGAGAAAACATTCCAATACGCGTTCCAGCCTCTATTGAAACGAAACTTCACGGTTCGGCCGTTCTTCAACTGGATTGACATGAAACTGGGGTGTCCACAACCTCTGTATTCAATCCGTGCGACATCGTTCTTCCCAATCCGAAGCTTGTTGAGAAGAAGCTCTGTTCCCGCGAAATTCACCGTGTGCCCGCAAAAAAGGCCAACGTGCAAGACTATTTTTTCCCTCACACTCTTTGAGACTCTTTCAGCTTTTCTAATCCCATGGATGTGACAGGGCAACCCAACGACGGCAAACTTGCCATCTTCCGATAGTATCTTGTTCACGGCAGTATTCGTTGCAACTGGACAGTATTTCGACTTTGAAGCGGAAACCATCTCTTCCCTTGTTCTCGCGATAAAAGGCTCGGGGACTAATGGCTCGTCTTTCCTCATTCCCACAACTAGCGCGCCGTTGATCACGCCCGTTTCCTGGGCATAGAGTAGCAGTTGCGTCGCTACTCCTCCAGAAGAACCGTCAAGCCGCAATCCATCGTCGGTTGAATGCCCAACATAACATCCCAAGAAGTTACCTATGAGGCGGTCCTCTGGCCTCTTTCCAAAGATCTCGGCGTTCAACTCGTCAAAGTCTAAAGAATAGCCAGCACAACACTGAAGGCAAAGACGGCAATGCGTGCACGCGTCCTCTCTGACTTTGGGCAGCAACAAGGCGCCTGAAACGTGCATCGTGACAGCGGCTTCCGGGCAAACCCCTACACAGGTGCCACAGCCGGTGCAGAGACCGTTCTGCACGACGTCAGCTATGTTATCTGAATCTTGAGCGTGCGTCACCAGGAAATCCTTCTGCATGCCAGTCTCTTTCAACAGTAGTGTCTTCCCGGAATTTTCCTTGTCTATTTCACTTCTCATCCTTGCCGCTGTATTTCGCTCGACTGAGGTATCTGTTGATAGCAAGCATGTCGTTCAGCAGGGCATATCCGGCCTCTGGTCCCCCCGCTCCAGGTCCAATCACCGTGACATCCTTCAACACGTCGGTCTCAAACGTTACGGCGTTCAGCACTCCTTCAACTCTGGCAAGGGCATTGGTTGAGGGGACACTCTCCGGCGCGACTTTGGCGCATACGTTGTCACCTTGTCGCCATGCTTTGGCTATGAGTTTTAATCTTTTGCCCTGTTTTTGCGCTGACTTGATTTCTTCGACAGTCACGCCTCTTATCCCGGTCCTTTCTACATCCCCAACTTTCATGTCAGCGTTCATCGCGACATTAGAAAGAATCGTGATCTTGGCTGCTGGGTCCCATGCGTCCACATCCATCGTTGGGTCAGCTTCTGCGTAGCCAAGTTTCTGTGCCTTCTCCAGTGCCTTCTCATACGACATCCCCGTCTCCATCTGTGTCAGCACATAGTTCGTCGTTCCGTTGAGGATTCCTCTGATAGACTTGACGTGAGCCCCGGCCAAGCCTTCAGAAACAAGATTGATCGTAGGCGTGCCAGTCAAGACGGTTCCTTCAAACCTCAAGAAAACATCATGGTCCTTCGCCAACTGTTCCAGTTCCCGATAGGCCAAGGCTATCGGCCCCTTGTTCGTTGTGACCACGTGCATGCCAGCGGCAAGAGCCTTTCTGATGTGAGTTAGACCTGGTTCCCCAGTCTCCAGATTTGTCCAGGTCACTTCGATGATTATGTCGGCGACCTTTTTCTCCACGATCTCCATGCCTGATATGTCTCTCTGCCCATCTCTGTAACTCTTGATCATGCCAGTTTGTTTGGCAAGTTGCAGGAGCCTTTCGAGGTCAACCCCATCCTCATCAAGAATCGACCCCATTCTTATGTCTGACACGGCGACCGTTTTGAATTCGAACCCATGTTCAGCCTTAAGGAGGGCTTTCTTGTCGACCAGTGTGCGAGCTAATCCCTGCCCCACGTTTCCAAAACCGATGAAAGCAAGATTGTACATCACTATTATGTCTCCATTCACCACATGAACATACGCAACCAGCTTAAGTGTAGTAGCGCGGGCTGATCTCTGCTGGAATCGTTGACGTTATCAATACGTTGGACGCCAGGACGCCGTCTTGTCTCCCCTCATATAATCCACGTAACCCAGCAGTATACCCTTCGTCCAGTAGTACCCCTTCTTTCCCCAAACAAGCATCCACGGCGAGAGAAACGGCAAAAGCGTGTAAAAAAACCTCACAATGGCAGGAGGCCTCGCCAATGAAAGAGCCTGGTATATGCCGCCAACAGTTCTGCGTTTGTATCGCTCCTCTTCTTCGGGATGAGAGGTTCGACGAGTCGTCACGTAGCACTCTTTACAGAACACTGCTCTTCCGCCTTTCTCCAAGATTCTGAACATAATGTAAGAGTCCTCAGCCTTGCACCCTTTCAGAGGCAATATACTCTTCAGCGCTTGGTATCTAATCAGCATCAATTCTCCGCTCGCCGCAACTGGAATTTTATCCCTCACAGAATCTAGAAGGGAATAAAACGACAGCTGCGGTCCTCGCTCGACGTCAACCCTAGCAAAAACCATGGAAACACTGGAATCTCGAAGTAAGTCAAGGGCTGGCGCAAGATTGTGAATTTCAGCGTCCACGTCATTGAAAGCAACAACATCCGTCTCAGGAGGAATGAAACTCATTCCAAAGTTGATGGCATCATACTTTCCCCGCGGTGGTCTGTAAACAACGTTGGCTAAACCTGCCTTTTCGCCGCAGACTATGACATATGGATAGTGTAATCTTTCCATTTCTTCGATCTTGCTTTTGACATCCGCAGAGTCTCTTGCAAGGATGACAAAGAATAACCGCATTGGATCGAGTCTCCTACAACGACGAAGTTAGGCAACGCGCGCTGGAGCTAATCTTACAGTTCGAGTCTCTTAGACTCGTTCGCGGACGCTCTCAGCGAGTATTCTATTGAAAATTCTGAACCCATGCCTAAGCTTCAACTTTTTCTCGCCAAGCCGATCCCTATAATGAATCGGCACCTCGGCGATTGTAAAGCCCTTGTTCTCGACGAGATGGTTCAACTCAACCTCAACATCAAAACCCTTGGACTTAGGCTTCCAATCCTTCAAAATCTCCCAGCGTACAACCCTCAGCCCGGTCAGTGGATCACGCAGGCTGACACCGTTAAACAGGTTATGCGCTAAGGCCAGCATTCTGTTGCCAGCGTAGAAGCTATTGTTCATTGCACGTAGATGAAAATGCGAATTGAACCTGTTTCCGCAGACCATGCCGACGTTTCGGTTCTCATCCAAGATCTTCAACATCATTGGGATGTATTCTGCGGGATAAGTGTAATCCGCGTCCGTAAGAACCACATATTCCACATCACAATCGACTTCTCGAATCCCTCTAGCTATCGCGTCACCTTTTCCCACATCTTCTTGAAAAACCACGGTTGCATCCGAGTTCTTGGCCAGCTCAACAGTCCGGTCGATGCTTCTGCCGTCAACAACCAGAACACGCAGGTCCCCCAAATGTTGCCGTAGCTCCGCTATCGTAAGTCCAATACCCTCCTCTTCGTTGAGAGCGGCAATAATAGCTACGACAGAGCCTTCTCCATACATTCAGTGCACCAGCAACATTTGAGCTTCTCAAACTCTGAATCTAACCTTCACAGCGACTCATTTAGCGCGCGCTTCTAGGGCAATCGTCCATGTTTGCAGGATCCAATTCAAAAACTTTGCTCAAACTCATTTCTCTTCTCCTTCCTTCTCCTTCCTAAACCTTCGTCCCCTAAAATGATTAGCCTTGCTTATAAAATAGTATTGGGTGGCCAGTATGGTACGGAATTGCACATAGCGAACTTGCAACACCTTCAGAATGAATTTTAGAAAGACACGAGACTTCTTGGTCTTGGATCCTTTGCCTCCGTTTTCTCTTTCATATTTGTCGCGCCCAACCACCTCAACTCCAACCTTCGTGCAAAGCTCCAAATGTTTCGCTTCAGACATCAACCTTTCACCCAAAAACGAAAACAAACCGTTCTCAATGAGCAATGACATATTTACGTGTCAATAACGCTTATTTCCTCGTTCCGCGAAGTTCTGGCCAGGCATTACGTTGAGGCCGCCTAGAAACATGCGCGTTCGCAACAAAGCGGTCATTCTGTTACTCCTGCCCGCTGCAGTGCTCTTCTGGCTAGTCGGATGGAGCCTTGTCTACATGGGCTCCAAAAGCACATTGCAAAGAAAGGAACCACCGCCAGAAAAAACCGCTCCAATCTTCTCAGTCATAGTCGCAGAGAATCCCAAGGTTCTGGAAGAATAAAGGAAAAAATGATTGCCCAAGGCAAAGAATGGCAAGGAATAGTCTTCTCGAATGGCTGAAGGCTCAAATTGAAACATAACATCAGATCAGACAGGCCGTTCAAGAATTAGCACCCTCTGCGAGGATAACGAAAAATAGCCACATTATATCAAGTCCCGGACGACAAAGAGGTTAGGCGCGCGTGCTCTTTTAGTTCGAGTCTCTTAGACTCGTTCGCGCACGCTCTCAGCAAGTATTCTATTGAAAATCGTGAACCCATGCCTAAGCTTCAACTTTTTCTCGCCAAGCCGATCCCTATAATGAATCGGCACCTCGGCGATTGTGAAGCCCTTGTTCTCGACGAGATGGTTCAACTCAACCTCAACATCAAAACCCTTGGACTTAGGCTTCCAACCCTTTAGAACTTCCCAGCGAAGCACTCTTAACCCGGTCAGGGGATCACGCATGCCAACTCCGTTGAAAAGGTTATGCGTGAAAGCCAAGAGCCTGTTTCCAACGTAGAATCTGTTCCTCATCCCTTTCAAGTGAAAATGTGAGTTGAATCTGTTTCCAGCCACCATACCCACGTCCGAGTTCTCTTCCAGAACACTCAACATTTTCGGAACATACTCAGCAGGATAAGTGAAGTCTGCATCAGTGAGAATAACATAACGCGGATCATAATCAACTTCTTCAATCGCCTTGGCAACAGCATTCCCCTTGCCCCTTCCTTCCTGAAAAACAACCTCAGCATCGAACTTCTTGGCCACCTCAACAGTACGATCCACACTGTGCCCATCAACTACAAGAACAGGCACATTTTCCAAATACTGGCGCAGCTCCGCTATCGTAAACCCGATGCCCTCTTCCTCGTTGAGAGCGGCAATAATCGCTAGCACAGCGCCTCGATGGCCTTCCCCTAACAATTGATTCACCAATACCGCTACAGCTGCTCAAATTCTATGGATACTCCTCACTGCGACCAATTTAAATCAATCAGGAATCTTGTTCTATAAAAATCTTCTACCTTGCCTGAAGCCTAACTTAAACTTTACGCAAAATTGAGCCAAAGACCCTCACCGCAAAAAATCCGAGCATAAGGTGTAAACAAGCTAAACCAGCGCCGTAGACCTACTCTTCTTCGCGTTCCTATTGTTCAAGCGCCGCGAACGACACATCCTCTCCAACGTCTCAGCCTCGGACTTCAATTCTTCCAAATCAGCGTTCACTCGAGAATATCTGCTTTGAAAATCATTGTACCGCTCCAAGAAAGCTCCGCCCTTTCTCGTCGTCGTATACTTTTCTCCGTTGAAACGCAAGAGCCCCGTGTGCAAAGCATCGTCCAAATACCTGTTCAACAGAAGATAGCTTAGATTAGCAAAATACATGATCTTTGTCTTCTTTGCACCGGAGCTGGCAACGCGAACCATGTCCGCTATGATGTCGAACCTGCGTCTATACTTGGCCAAAATCCTCTCTCCTAAATCAGGTTTACGCTGAACAAGAGAACGTAACCTAGAACCACGACAAGCTAAAAATCAAACACTTGATCTAAATGTGCAGCCAACCGCGCCCGCCCTTCTTAAGCTGTTGCGGCTTCTTCTCGTCCAAATCAAACGACTGAGCCCTTTTCTGACGTGCGAGTTTGACGCTTGTGATATGAGTCCGTACGAACTTGCCCCATCCACCCACCTCCGGGCTCGGCTGAACAAGGCGGTCAATATTCTCAACCTTGTGCATCTCAAATATCTCGCGCAAGGTCAGCAATTTAAAGCTCCTCGTTGCCAAAACCACAGTGCCCCTTTCAACAAACAACTTATCATAATCCGTAAGCGCGATACCCTCCGCCCGAACACGATCATCAATCCGCTCCCTCCACATCCGCTTCCACTGACTCCTAACCTCCGAAACCACATCCTCGCTCAACACACTTTCCATTAGTCAATCCCTCCTCACTAGGAGCAGATAAGAATTCTCAAGACCGCAATGAGCGCGTTCTCTCTTCTCCACCCCAACTAGTCTTCAGGCTTCCGATATTTAAACGATACAGTATAAAACATACGGTAGACTGTTCTAGAACAATATTCCAGCTGTTCTACGCAATCCGCTACGCGACTGTACGCGCGCGCTAAGCCGATTGCATAAAGCACACGCCAGTACAAGACAAAACACTAGGCTGAACACTGACTTAAGCTTTGACTGACACGGCGCAGTGGCCATCTATGATGTGATTTCGCCCGCGCACCCTCCCAAGAGTTTAAACTCTACATGTGTTCAACACGCTTACATAATGTTTAATTGGCACTTTTCACCATTGTTAGTTGTAGAATAGGTTCGCCCTAGGACATATTGTATGTCCGTACAACCTGAGTACAGTACAACGCAAAAACACTGATGGGACGAAAAATGCGAAAGCATTACACCCCAATCGTGATTCTTCTGGAAATGTTGACAGCTCTGCTACTGGTGAACTGCTCGGTTTCAAGCCAACCAATCCCAGATACGGGAAATCGCATGCAACGAACCTTAACAGTGGACACCGCCAGAATAATCAACGTCGACGGAGACGTATCACTTTCAGAAGTACAAAACAGACTCTACTGGAACACCCACTCGACGGGGCTCACGAACACCGCAAACTGGACAGTCACCTTCAATAACGAGACCGAGATATTCCTGAAAACCGGCCCAAACGAAGCGGGACACGTTGCGACCGGTGCGTGGTGGACAGCCAGCTTCAAATCAAACGAGAAACTTCCACTTTACACGTCAAAGCCCTTGCAGGTTACGGCGAGCTTCCGAGCCAACGTACTCACCGCCGATTGCGAGTCGGGTCTCGAATGGCTCCGGATCGCATTGGCCTGCGCAATCCAACGGCCTAACGGTTCAGTCGTGTACACTGAAATGGATTTTTGGGACAGCCCAACGGTACTCGCGTGTCAATCCGGCAACACTAGGTTTGGAAGCAACATAGTCTACAAGGGCGGAGACGTAGTCGAGTACAAAATGGGTCAAGCGAATCTAGCCGAGTGGACGAACTACTCAGTGGATCTCACTGAGCACATCAACTCGGCCTGGTCACTCAAGCCTGGTGATGCTCTTGAAAGCGTATATGTCGTAGCTGAAGTGATAGGAGCAACTGCAGTTACCGTAAAGGTTGACGACCTGTGGATTGCATGCTTGGACTGAGCCAACGCGTTTAGATTCAAAGGTTTGAGGGAAAACAAGCTTTTCGTGGCGAAAATGGCCCAGCTCAGCATCTCCAAAGCTTTCAGTTTTGTCTTTCCCTCCCTACGACCCACGAACGTGATGGGCACCTCCCTGACCAAAAACCCATGCTTCTTGGCAACCAGCAGGGCTTCAACGACCCATTCAAAACCCTTGGTTACTGTAGAATTCACAATTGCCTCAGCACACTCCCGCGAATAGACCCGGAAGTTACCGGTGCAATCCTGGGTCGACGTTCTCAACAGCAATTTGCAGATTAAGTTTGCACCGCAACTGATCAGCCTTCTGTTCAAGCCCCAGCCTATCACCGTTCCGTGCTCAACATACCGGCTTCCTTGAACCAAGCCCTTTTTTTGGGAGGCATGGAGCAATCTCGGTATCTCCCTTGGATTGTGGGATAAGTCTCCGTCTAGCGTCACTACCTGTTCGACATCTTTCATATCAAGGGCTGTCTTCAGCCCCTCTAGAATGGCGGATCCCAAGCCACATTTTATCGCTCTAGTTCTAACGATGACATTTCCATAAATGCGATTCTGTTCTTCGGCGACTCTCGCCGTCTTGTCTGGACTATTGTCATCTACAATTATGAGACTGAAATTCCTGCTGCCCAGTTCCTCCTCGATTTGTGCAGTCAGGCTCTGAAGGTTTTCAGCCTCGTTGTATGTGGCTATCACCACACAGATTTTGCTCATCCAGATCTCTCCATTACCTTTCGAGTCTAAACGGGCTTCGTTGATCTGATTACGGGCCAAACGCCACATTGACGACAGAGCAGACGGTCTAAGAGGGAAAGCAGATATATGATCGCTTCGACAATGACGGCGGTTGCTAAGTAACCCGTGTCCTTTGGCTGCTCAGCTACCTCTTCAGCGAGTACTCGCAGAGTGACACCGGGCTTTGACAAGACCATCGTATCCAGCACCGTCGGATATTCGCCCGTCATCTTCTTCGTCTGAAAATGGCCGTATAGCCATCTTCTTCTTTGGTTTATGTAATCCGCAAGGTTCGAAGGTAGAAGGTTGTAGCAGACGGCTTTGGGAGCAAACTTTATCACACCTTTTTTCTTGGCAGCGATGGCGATGTAAGAATCGTCGGCAGCACATTCATCAGGGATGACCGTTTTGACGCCGCTTCTTATAGCCATGAATTCGCCACTGCAGTGAGCCATCTCACCACTATCATTTAGCCTCCTCATCAACCTAGACCAAAGCCTATACGTCATCTTGGCCAAGTAGCCCGAAAAACCCTTGGGCACTTTCCAAGGATTCTGCATCGGACGACCGCTCACCGCCGACACACTGCTGTCTCTGAACGGAACAAGCAGGTTAAACATGGCACCCTCAGCAAGCATAACATCTGCTGGAACCAAGGCGATGTAGTCACCGGACGAAGCCTCAAAAGCCTTGTTCAACGCCGACGCCTTTCCCAACCTGTTCTCCTCCTCAATGAGAACAATCTTCGTATTAGTCTTCATGTGTTCTTTGACAACTTCGACAGTTCTGTCCGTGCATCCTGACGCTACAACTATGATTTCACGATCAGTAACCTCAGCCGGGGTTCTTTGACCCATCAGGTTCTGCAGCAAAGGCCCGATCGATTTTTCTTCGTTATAAGCACAAACAGCTATGCTCAACTTCAATTTCTGACCACACCCTCCAACGCTCTATCTAATTCCGAGACGACTCGGTCACAGGAACAGTTTTCACGCACAAACTTTGACGCGTCACTCGCAACTTGGTTCATTTCTTCAGGAGCCTTCAAAAGTCCGTGAAGTTCCTCGGCTGCTTTCTCTGTGTTGTTCGAAAGCAGAAACCCGTACTTTCCTCGCAGCCGTGCTTTGGCTGATGCCCTTAGCGCTACAACTGGCGTGCCACAAGCAAGGCTCTCTTGTATTGAACCATCAATCCATCCATCGACATCGTAGAGCTGAATAGGAGAGAAAGTCAACGCTGAAGCATGATAGTACTTGGGCAAATCATCGTGATCAACATAGCCGTGGAAAGATATGCGGTCAGCTACCCCTAGACTTTGGGCCAGCTCGCGACTGCGAAAGAGACCAGGGCCATCTCCTACTATGTCCAACAAGACATTCTTATCATGTCGCAGCAGTCTCTTAAAAATGCGAATTAGCAGAAATGGAGACTTTTCACCCCTAGCAGCTTCGGCATCTGGGATTCTTCCAACATAAAGTAACCTATTCGAACTGCACCGTTTCTGCGGTTTGAAGACTTCAGGATCAACACCTGGAAAAGGCAGCTTGACAACTTTATCCGTAATCCCTAGCTTCTCGTAGATGAGCTTCTCAGGCTCATAGCTGTAGAGAACCCTATCAGCGTTCTTTAGCGCCAATAGACATGGTAGATAGAACCATTTTCGAGTGCAATTGTCGTTGACTCCGTGAAGTTGTACGATTAAAGGTCGTCTCAACCTTTTCTTGACAAATATGGCCAAGTAAGGGAACGAGAACAGATAATAGTGGTGGAAGTGCACCAGATCTGGCTTGTCACGAAGCATTTCTCGCATTATAGACTCTGGATTATGATCGTTGCCGAAACGTAGAAACGGCGGAAAGCGGAACTTCACAGGGAAAATCTTGACCAAGCCTACGCGATCCAGCTCGTGAACCTGAATAGACTTGACATGCTCGTGAAAAGTGTATAGCATCGGGTCTGCGCCTTTTTGCCTGTAAAAGCGCAGATACTGCGTTGAAAAGTGCTGGCGAACAAGCTTGTCTTTCGGCGTCCATCCGCTGAAACGCTCATCATGCAAAAGAAGCGTTAAGGCCCTCGTCACTACCACCTCAATTTCTTGGCAACGTAGTGCCAGCACAGAGCAAGCCAACTGAAGGTTAACACAGTCATAAGAAGCAGTCTAGTCCATCCGAATGGGCCGTCGGCGAAGGCGCTGGCTGCGTTGAGTGTCCAAGGCAACGGAAGCCACAAGAAGGATATCGCGGCAACATGAACCAGCACAAAAATGAACAGAAGCACCCATAACAGTTGTACTTTGTACAACTCCCTACGATACTGTAGAAAAACGCTTAGGGAGAAGAAGACAAAAAGAAAGATGAGGTTCTGTTCAGAAACCCAAGCCCGCGTAGTGAACAACGCTAGAAAAAGAAGCAGCGACCACTGCACAATCATGGCAAAATCCGTGCTTACGCCCACTTCCTTAACCGTAACAGACATCTGAGAACGGAGAAGAAGTATGTAGACCGCAACGCATGCCGGGATCCAGATGTAGACCAACAGCGCGAGCGGTTGTATGCTGCTGCGTGCCAGATTGTTTAGAAGAGTGAAAACGTTGAACGGACTCGCAGCCCCGTAGGGAAAAGAGGCGGCGTTGTCATATGAAGGATTGGTTGTCGTTAATTGATAAGTGAGAGCGTTGTACATATTGGAAATTGGCCAATTGAACAAGATCATCGGAAGAAGTGTGAAAACAGCGGTGATAGCAACAGTGGATACGAGGAAACTGACAGCAAGCTTCAGGCTCCTGGTGGATTTGTAGAGAAAAATGGAGTACAATGGGGCGAGGACAAGGGGAAAGAGCTTGAGGAGAGAAGATAATGACAAGAAAACTGAAGACAGTTTCCAATCGTGTTGAAGAACGTAAGCAGACAGTAGAGCGAAAACGAGTGCAATGACATCAAACATGCCCCAAACGGTGCCCACAACCATTATGAAAGGGCAGAAGATGAACAAGAGAAAGGCCGCCGTGGCAATCTTGTCGTTGGTCTGAGTCTTCAGAATGTTGTAGACTAAGACGGCGAGTGCCAACTCTCCCACTATTACAGGAAGCTTCAGGGCAAGAACGTATGCATACAGGTTGTTCGGAGCAAAGATTGAAGACAGCATGTACATGCCACCGCTCATCAGACCCCAAAGTGGCGGGTATCCTATGCCTTGAAACGTCCCATAGAGATGAACATGTGGCGTTGCGGCGAACAAGTCTTGAAGGACATACTGACCGTAAGGAGTCATCCCTCTAGACACGGCGACACCGACCGCCATGAAGACTCTCATATCAAATGGATGACTCAGGAAGGGCGCTAGAACCAGTCGAAGCAGCAATCCTGCCACAAAATAGCCTCGTTTTGGAATGTTAATTGCCAATCGACGCAGTTGAAACATGTGAATCAAGCCGCAGGTTCTCTCTGTTCACTAGCGTTTTCCATCTAGAAGAGTATTAAATATTATGTATCACGAATCATGATACCAATTCTAACGCGTATCAACCAGAACTAATGGTGATGTTAACTCCGAAGTCAGTAACACCTGTAACGCTCGAGTTCACTGTCAACGTGAACATGACAGGCACAATTTGTCCAGACTGGACGACGGTTCCTGAATAGTTCCATCCTATGCTCAGGTAGTTTGAAGCCGTCAGCGGAGTCCAGCCAGAGAGATTGAAGCCAAGAACAGTGCCTCCTTGCCCTTCATTCCTGACATATACTATCACGCTCTTCGTGTCTCCTGGAGTGAGAGTTCCCCACGCTATTGATTGAACTGCGTTTTGGCAATTAGAATCCCAGAAAACGTCTATACTATTTCCAACCCCCACGAACTCTGGAAGGCTTATGGTGTCCAGGTAACCGTCTCCGTTAGTGTCGGAATATTTGACCACAACAGCCTGGCCAAAAAGGCTCCAACTCCTATAGTTTGCCAGCAGACTCGATGCCGCAAGGGTCCCTGCTCCTCCTAGACCTGCAGCAATCAGCACCCACCAGCCGTGGGTGGAGTCGTAAAAAAGGGTTACCACTCCGTAATCTGCACTCACTCTTCCTAAGGCGTCATACTCAACCGTGTAGTAGTGACCACTTGAAGGCACGTAGATGTAGTCGGTTCCGTTAAGAAACTTGCCGAAGTAAACAGGTAACACTCTGTCCCCGCTACTGTTCCTCAGGTTGTTGTAGTACCACGTTATCTGGTTGACACCTGGGCCGCCAACGACCAGGAGGTTGCTTGTCAGAGAAGAGAAGTTCATTTGTCCCGTGTTGATATCGTAGGATGAAATATAATCGTCTAGAGTTGAAGCCAAAGATCCTCCGGTTGCATCCATCCCGAACCGAGCGCCGACCATGATGGCGCCCATCACGTCCATCGTGTGCGCACCGCCACAAGGACCATGCCCAACACTCGAAGCAACAACAGCGGTGCAGTTCATCAAACCACCAGAGGAAACGAATGGATGTGAGAATTCCTTGAATGTGTAGAAATCAGGGCTCGAGCTATCTGAGAAAGCGATTAATGCGATCTGCGATACCGCCAACAAGAAGAGCACAATCAAAAGCCTCGACAGTCGACGCTTGGATGGAAACCTGCGCCCTAGAGCCTTCAATTTAGGCAGCAGCACGGCCGAAAATAGTCCGAACGACATGATGTTAGCCACATTATACAAGTTTATTGATCCAGAAGTCTCTTCCACGACTGAAAGAGTGTCCAGCAATCCGTCACCGTTCGTGTCGCTGTACTTCACGATCGCCGCGCCTCCGTGAAGGTTCCAACTGTCATACGACGAGATGATTTGGCAGGCAGCCGCGGTGCCAGATCCGCCTAGTCCGGCGAGGATAAGCACAAAGCGACTCCCGTCCTGAAACATCAAAATGACACCATAGTCAGCTACTACCCTGCCCAGGCCGTCGCGTTCGATTGCGTAGGAATGGTTAGTAGCAACTACGTAGATGTAGTCGGTTCCGTTGGGAAACTTGCCGAAGTAAACAGGTAACACTCTGTCCCCGCTACTGTTCCTCAGGTTGTTGTAGTACCACGTTATCTGGTTGACACCTGGGCCACCGATCACAATCAGATTTGACGAAAGATCCCCAAGCTGAACTGTCGCAGTAGTGAAGTTGTAGGTTGAAATGTAGTCGTCCATTGTTGCCTCCAATGTGCCGTTGCCGTTGTTGGTTTTCAAGCCCAATTCGCCCCCTACGAGTATCGCGCCCATCACGTCCATCGTGTGCGCACCGCCACAAGGACCATGCCCAACACTCGAAGCAACAACAACCGTGCAGTTCAAAGTTCCGTTGGGAGAAACAAACGGTCCTGGAAGGTTCTCAAGCCCCGCCGATGCGCCGTAGGCGTTGCGCGTGATCACTGATGAGACAAGAGTCAGGGCGGCTAGAGCTGTGAGAATCCAGAAGGTGCTTGCCTTCATTACTGAGAGGAATCTTCCGCGACGATTGGGGCCTTTCAAGTGTTGCTCTCCTAAGCTTAGAGTTAGGTTTGTCTGTGAATGTCTAGTGAGGGAATATCTGATATCTTAATAAATCTTATTGTGTAGCTGTCGAACAAGAATGCACATGGACACTGGAATGGGCTAAGCATAAAAGCATGGTGAAAAAGGATATGTGGAGTTTTGACACTAAGATAATTAGGTAACAAGCATGTCCTTGAGGGTTCACGTTAGCCAAAAGCTTGAGCGCAGGTTCAGGAAACTCGCAATGAAGAGGTTCAGCTATGGAAAGGGAGCATTGAGCAAGGCTGCGGAAGAAGCTCTCGGGGGTTGGGTTTCAAGGTTGAAAAGGAGAGAGCGCGCTAGGGCTTCGCAAACAAGACTGAATTCGAACGTCTCAAGATGACCCCATGAAACACCATCCAAAGAGAATCTAAGTTAGGCCTCAACGTACACAAAAAAATATTTTTTTTTCAAAAACCGCGAGCGCTGGAGCACACGCATACCAAGAACATCAAGAAGACATATAACCTCTGCACTTAACCAGTACATCGGTGATCAAGTGATGGACGAGTGGAGAAACAGAATAACACTGAACCCAAACGTACTAGCTGGAAAACCAGTAATAAAGGGCGCCAGAATATCCGTTGAATTCATCTTGGACCTTCTCGCCAACGGCTGGACAGCTGAAACAATACTGGAGAATTATCCGCAGCTCAAAAAAGAAGACATAACTGTAGTCTTGAAGTACGCAACTGAAATCTTGAAAGAAGAGAAGGTCTACCCGCTTCCTTGACAAAATTCTTAGCGCGCGCGTACTCAGGGGGAGCCTCTAAACAAACTTAGCGCGCGCATTTGAATTTGTGTTCGGAAGTCGGAGGAAATAGCTGTTTTCGAGTTATGTTAATGTTCGGCGCCAACCATGGTTTTTTAAATCTGAAGTCCGAAGATTCTGAGAATCGGAGAATTGTGGAAATGAAATACAAAACCTTAGTCATAGAAAGAGGGGTTCGTGGCGGGAGGTTCAAGAAACCGTTGACGCTAAGAGTCCCAGAAAGACAGAATGGGGCAGAAAAGAAACTCTTACGGTACATTTGGGAATCGTTGAGCAGAAGGTCCCCTCTAATACCTTTTACTCTCAAGAACTTCTCCACAATGGAGGTTGCGAGACATCTGCTATTCAACAGAACAGGGAGCCAGTTCACTCTTTACGAATACGTTGACGACTTCAATTGTTTCTGCAGATGGATTAAGGCCGAGCCTGACCAGCTTATGAGCAGGTGCCGAAAGTCGAATGGAGATGCCAACCCAAAAGGAATAGCTAGGATGACAAGCGCACTTGACGAATACATTGACCAACTGCAAGCAAAGAACCTATCGCCGACCACTATAAGGAGTCGCTTGAAAAACATCACAAGCGTCTTCCGTATCAATGGCGTAGGACTTAGATTACCCTACGGGTTGAGCGTTTGGAATTTGTACAATGAGCGAGCCCCTTCACGCGAGGAGCTCATAAAGATTCTAGATTTGGCAGACCTTCGTGAAAGAGTCATAATCACAACGTTGGCAGTCAGCGGCCTCCGCGTAGGCACCCTTCTAAGACTTCAGTATCGACACGTGAAGGATGACCTTGAACGAGACATCATCCCAATTCACATTCACGTCGAGTCGGAACTGATAAAGGGCAAACGGCGCAGTTACGACACTTTCTTGAACGATGAAGCATCAGAGTGCCTTAGAGCCTACTTTAAAGCTCGCAAAATAGGCACAAAGAAAATTCCGCCAGAGCAAATACGGGATGAATCACCTTTGATCAGGACGTGCCGCTGCAAACAAGTTAAAACGGTGGCTGTTACGACGGTTCACCAGATGATTCACAATCTCTATGTTAGAACCGGCTTACTAGAAAAGAATTCTTTGCGCAGAAGATATGAATTGAGAACCCACAGCTTCAGGAGGTTTTTCCGAACCCAAATGGCCTCGCTTGAAGTTGATCCAGACTGCATTGATTTCATGATGGGCCGCGCAGTGAAAGATCGATACCATGATGTTAGGATGAAGGGTGTCGAATATCTACGCGGCGTGTACACGACATCCGGAATACGCATAAGACCGAGAATCAAAATGAACAAAATCGATGCCTTGAAAGAAATACTTCAAACGTGGGGGCTAAACCCGCAGAAAATCCTCACCCGTGAAGCCCTGACGCAAATCACTCCGACTACAAAGCAGGAGCAAGCCGATAATAGAGATACTCTAATCTCATCAAAGGCTTCGCAAAATTATCAGCGGAGTGGTTCTCTGCCAGAGTCAACGGGTGCGTATGAATGAAATCCCTTACCATAACCAGGGGCCCCAGTGGACGCAGACTTAAACAGCCTTTCACCCTCGAGATCCCTGAAACAGAAAGTGTAGCCGACAGAAAACTTCGCCAATATGTTATAAACACCTTCATTAGATGGCATCCTAAGTTGGCGCCATTCACCTTCGAAAACTCCACAACCATAGAGGTCGCGAAACATCTGTTACGTCACCGAACAGGCAGTCTGCACACGCTTCGCAATCAGATATATGACATATATCGCTTCAGCAGATGGCTACAAAAAAGTCCCGATGAGCTTCTGAACGACTGCAAAGGAAAGGATCAAGTTCCAATACCTAAGGTCGTCATTCAAATGGAGCGTCTCCTCGCAGACTTCGCCGACAATCTGCAAGAAGAGAAAGGCATGGCCCCAGCCACGGTCTACAACATGGCAAAAGGGATACAGTTCTTCTTCCAACTTAACGGAGTAAGATTCAATAAACCCTGTCGGAGATCCAAATGGAGCATTTACGAGGAACGTGCACCCACACCTGATGAACTCCAGAAGACCTTGAAGGTAGCAGACATCCGCGGTAAGGTCATAATCGCTCTGATGGCGGTCGGCGGATTTCGAAACGGAACCCTAGTTCAACTCAAATATCGCCACGTTAAACAAGACCTAGAAAAAGGAACAATTCCCATCCACGTTCACGTTGAACCAGAAATAACAAAGGGTAAACACCATGGTTACGACACTTTTCTAAACAGCGAGGCTTCAGAATACCTAAAAGCCTACCTAGACGCCCGGAAAAACGGGAAAATAGGACCACGAGAGCGTCTCGATGACGAATCGCCTTTGATCAGCAGTTATCGTGGGATCAAACCTTTAGACGCGGCGACAATTCAGGATATAGTCAACACGCTCTACGTCAGAGCCGGTGTATTGACTAGGACCCCAAAAATCAAAAGATACGATCTAACGGCTCACAGCCTCCGAAAATTCTTCCTAACTCAAATGATCTCAACGGGCACAGAACGCGACTACGTCGAGTACATGATGGGTCACACCTTGAGCGTCTACCACGACGTCAAGATGAAAGGGGTCGATTTCCTGCGAGGAATCTACGTAGCATCTGGCCTCAGCATACAACCAAGGACCAAAGCCAGCAAAATAGTCGACCTAATAAGAATCATCCGCATATGGGAACTGGACCCCGAAGAAGTCCTAACACAAGAAGCACTGAATCAATCCCGTGATCATTCCAATGGAGTTCACACAACTACGTTGTAGATTGCACTCGCGCGCGAAACACTATCGCGCACCGCGTTTAATGCATTAAACTGGTGCATAGTCGGAAACGGGCGACTAGTGAGAATTTAAGATTCATGCATCGAATAGCGACGGTCCATATTCAAAGATGCGCGCGCCCGTGAAGCGTTCAGAGCATAGACATTATGGTCATAGGAGCCGACGTAGACAACACCGTCGGAAAACGTTGGAGATGAGATAACTCTGCGTGCGGTTCTATAGTTCCACAGAAGACTTCCACTTGAACAGTCTAAAGCATAGACGTTCGCATCTCCTGAACCGAAGAAGACCATATCATTGAAGAATGCTGGGGAGGAAACAATACGCCTCCTGTCGCATAGTTCCATATCTGAGTATCGGTTGAAGCGTTTAATGCGTAGAAGTTGCCGTCGCCAGAACCGAAAAACAGTTCGTCGCCGACGATTGCGGGACAAGATTCCAGCACGCTGCCAGTCGTGAAGTTCCAAATGGTTCTATTCGTAGATGGAACTGCCGAAGTCGAATAGCCAGTATGTAACGGATCATGATGAAACGTCGACCACCAGTCCACTTCTGCAATAGAATGTGAAGGCAGGACCACAACTGCAAATGCAATTATAAAAATCAAGATCGATGGCTGGAGTACACTGCGACTTCTCTCGCAGTCACGCAAATAGAACCGGCTTAAACGGCGTCCTAGCTCCTCGCGCTTGTTGTCCAGGCCAACTTCCCCTCTGTAACGTCATAAACTAGTGAAATACCTAAATTTTGAAGAAATCCACTTTGGCCCGCGTGCGCTACTAAATAAATGAATAGAACAAGTCAAGGGCAAACACTAGGCTGTTCTTGCATAGTTGCCTGCGAGTATGATTGCGTCGTAGATGTCTACGATGCCGTCGTTGTTTAGGTCTGCGTTGGGGTTCCACTTTGGACTGCCTGGACTGGAACCGAAGGCGCCAGATAGCAGTATGGCGTCATAGATGTCAACAGTGCCGTCGCCGTTGACGTCGCCTGGAAAAGTAACTGTCACCACGCCGCCTGTGAAATTGTTGTTCGCCGTGTTTGTCTCGCCTAGTACAGGCAGAGCATAAGCGCTTATGGTGTAATTGCCGTAAGCAAAGCCAGTACTGTTCCAAACGAACGTGACTGTCGTAGAGTTGCCGGCTGGTAAGGTAACGCTTTCTGATGCTATGATGGTTGTGTTGGCGTATGCTGTGATGTTGAAGGTTTCAGTGTAGCCGCCTAGGTTTTCAGCTGTTACAGTTATGTTACCGGAGTATCCTTGGCCTAGCGCGCGCGTGTTGCCTGACACTGCCATCAGAAGCATTGTATTCACAGTCTCGTATCAAGATGACTCAGGACTCTTAGCAACAAGCGAGTATGACTTTGCACAGACAGCCGACAAGATTTCTGACTTCTTTGAGATCTGCGGTGTCGTCTCCACAAGTTCTTACTTTTCACTGACAGCTCAACGCTAACTGCCTCACACACTGCAGGCCAAGAATGAAAATCACAACACTATCTTAGCACTCGCCTCTCTGCCTGAACTCTTCAGAGAACTGAACCAATGCTCGAAGATTCCTTCTATTTCCTAAGCATTGATTATTAGTTCATAATTTTCAGAGCGAACTAGAACTGAGGAGCTTTTCTTGCGACTCTCTTTTATTGTCCATAGACTTTGCGATCTTTGTAGGAAATCGCAAAAAGCTTTTTCACTCCAATGGCTAATAGATAGAGCGTAGGCGACTCAACATGGAAAACTTGGGTGCGATTCAACAGGTCGTGTTCAAAGAGAAAGAAAGAGTCCATACTCCTGACTTCAGATTGTTCAGAGAATACATGGACAACCACCATTGGACTTCCCAGAGAGACGAGGTTCTCTGCAAACTTGCCTATCTTCTCGGAGCAAGAGCCTGTGAAATCTTAACTCGCACAACTCCCTATCAACTCAAGCATGGACTTTCCAAGCCCTACGGAACAATGATGCGACACGAGCTTGCGACTTGGAAGAAACACATTGAATTCCCAGATGGCAGCAAGGTAGAGGATACGAAACTTCTCATAGTGACAACTGCCATTGCCAAAATGAGGATTGAGAAAGAAGAGCCAACTCCTGTCAGTCAGGTAGCTCAAGCAGGTGAGACGACCCAGACAAGCCCTTCCCCTGCTCCACAGACCATTACCTACACTGGAGTGCCAACAAAAGACGTGGGCATTCCTATGGATCCGAGAATAGAGCCTTGGAGTTACGATATTGCGAAATGGGTGCAGAAGATGCGGAACGAAAACAAACTGCAGAACGGCAAGGCAAAGCTCAGCTTCGATATGTGTGAAGAAAACTTCCAAATCGTAGTTCGCAAGAACCTGTCAGACATCATGCAGCTTGACCCGAAAATCAAGAAGGTTCATCCGCACGTTTTGAGGCATTGGAGATGTGATCACTTGAGAATGAACTATCGGTTTCAGCCCATTCAAGTATGTGCGTTCACAGGATGGAGCATAAAGAATGAAGAGCAATCACGCGGTCAAAAGGTCAGCTCCAACATTGATGTTTACTCGCATCTTTCATGGAGAGACTACGCCGACGCACTCCTGCAACCGTTGGCAGATGTGTTGTGAATGACTCCTGCAAGTCAAAAAGTATGATGGCAGCAGCTAGGTTCTGCCCTTTCAAAAACTCTCAGACTTTCTATTTTCTTCAGCACTTGCTCAACCTGCCTAAGACGCTCTTCTTGACTCAGCTCATGAGCTCTGTTCCTCTGAGAGATCTCCTCTAGGCAGTCTGTAACTTCTCTTCACTCTCTTTCCTCAGTGAACCCTGTTTTGTCGTCTGTCCTGCTAGGTTCAGAAGAGTCTTCCCTCTTCTTACGGTAGTGGTCTAGGAACCAAACCCTGATCCTGTCACCTGAAATGATGCCGTTAATGTCCACAAGGTCTTTGGGAACAATGATGCACAGACTGTTGCCTCTTGATGACACAGATAGAAGCGTCATAACCTTCAGGTTGCCTACCTTCTCCCAATTGCTGATTGAGAATTTCTCAGAAAAGTGGGCATGCCTCTTGATGGTCATAGCATATCCTTTCCATGCTTCCAAGGAACATACAAAATCATCCTAGAATGTCCATTCAGACACATGCTGGCTTTCTGTAGGTCGGGCATCAGGATCTTCCGTTGAATAATAAGGCACTGATATTCAAAAAGCATCCTGAGACTTTCCTCATCAACATACTCATGCCATTTCCTTTTGTTTCTCCAATTCCGAAAAGGGTCAAGAAGCCCTGTCACTTTCTCTTCTCCTTCTTCTCCTGTTCCTCAATCCACCTAAGAACCTCATCTACTTTCTGAAGCCTATCAGGTTGTGGAACTAACAACTCAGCAAGTTCCTTCTCTCCGTCTCGCATCACATCAGCCATCTTCAATGCTTGACACCTGAGCAGGCTCTCGCTTTCTCTCAGTCGTCTGCTCCATCAAACAACCATCTCCCTGTCCTGTGCAAGTTTAGGCTTGGGAGCTGACAAGTCCTGCAAGGGCTTGCTGATTTGCTCAATCATCGTCTTGTAGCCCTGAATGATGAAGTCTGCTTTCTCTCTGTATTCCTCTGCCCACTCAGGCACTCGGAGCCTAGCCTCTATGCAATCTCTGTGAGACTTGTCACCACCAACAATCGTGATGCCATTGGACTCTTGGAACAAGTCAATCTTGAAGTAAGACACATCAAAGCCCACATGGACAGCACAATCTTCACCTTTCTGCCTCAGAGTCTTAGCCCATTCAGTGAAAACCTTGATGTCAGTGATCAGATAAGTATTGAAGAAGGCATCAGCCAAAAGCTGCAGCTTCTTCGCATCGGAAACAGGCTTCTTCACCCAAACCTTGACAGTGCCATCAATATGCCACTCAAGCCTACCAAGCCCTCTAGGATCGACAAACAACAAATAATGATTCTTGGCTTTGGTCTGAACCCAATCCTTCTTAACAGCTTCCTCTCTACTCAAACCCTCAAATGCCTTAATCCTGCCAAGCCAATTATGCCAATTTGGGGGTTTTAGCCCTTGCCTATTTCTGACATCAGTTTTGAAGTCACTGCTGATCTGCCAAAGATATTGCTTGTTTGCCTTGTAGTCTATGCCAAGAAATGATGCTAATTTGACGATCTTTCCCCTGGGTTTTTCGTGGAGATGCTGCCTGAGCCACTCATAGGCTTTGGCCTTGAGAGTATCCTGAAATCCCTGATAACCCTTCAGCTCAGGTTTGTCAGCCACTACACCCTTCTCCTTAAGTTTTAGACAGAAAAACCTTTAAGCATAAGAGATATATAACGGTTTTGGACAGATAAACTAAGTGAGTAAAATACTTGTTCAATAAGAATGCGATTGTGATCGATCATGCCATTCAAAGATAAAGAAAAGCAGAAGGCATACCTGAAAGAGTATCACAAAAGGTTTGGGACTGAATACAAACGGCAATATCGTGAATTTCAGAGAGAAAAGCAAAGGAAGTTGAGAGAGGCTATTCAAAAGAGACAGATTGATGTGGCAGCAGCTATTTTTGACAAGAAACCCAATCTCCACATCTTCAGAAACAGTTGGAAGAACTTGGTTCTGGGCACTCAGTCGGAAATAGACAGACGACAGAGAAAAAGAAGGAAATAGGTTCAGGCTTCTGCCTTGGAAGCCTTTGCAGTTTTCCTATGCTCTTTTAAAGCAGAGTCTACGGAGCGAATTGCTTTAGCAGTCTCGCCTTTGTCATATTCTCTCTTGTGCCTTTTGACTGTCATATGTATGGCCTTGTCAACGAGTTGTGAGGTCTGTCCTTCCACCTTTCCGACGTAGACTCCTTTCATGTGGCCTTTAGCAGAGTCCAAGTCCATGAAATAGGTCTGTATTTCTCCTGTGCTGTCGAGACTTGAAAGGTAGTCTGCCAAGACGGTCAAGGACTTCAGTTTGTCGTTCTGCTGTTGGATTGTCTGTGTTATGACCTGCTGTGTCGAGAGCTGCTCTTGAAGCCTGACCACTGCAGCCTTCAAGTCCTCAATCTTGTTTACCTCTTCCTTGTTGGTCGTTTCGGTGATGGTCAGGAACTTCTTTATGGTCTTGAACTTCTCCCTGAGATTCACAGTGCCTAGATACGTGTCGTCAGACTGAGGGACACTCTTTCCACAGATGATCTTCCCTGCCACTAGCCCTGCTCCTGAGTCAACAGAGGCAGCCAAAAACATTTTGCGGAAGCAATGAAAGCTCAGGTCTTTGCCGTTCAGAGGTATCTTTGCTTTCTCTGCCAAACCTTTCAGGATCCGATTCACCGTTTCGTCTGAGATATGGCTTTCTCCGTTGGAAGCAAAAAGGAAGGGGTTATCATACTTCTCTCCCTTCTCTTGAGTCTTCTTCTCTGCCTTTTGCTCCATTGTTTGCAGGTAGGTCTTCAGCAATTCCAGAGACTCAGCACTCAGGAAGCCATGTGCCACAACATTCTCTTTGCTTGTCATGATGTCAAAGCTGATTGGAGCTTCCTGAGACAAGTCAGGCAGATCAGCCTTCTTGAGAGAAATGAAGTCTTCCATCCTTAGCCCTAGATCCGTTGCCATACTCAGGATGACTCTTTCTCTCAAGTCTGCCACTGCAAACATTTTCCTGTCGTGTTCGATTGCCAAAGGAAAGCTACGTGTGGTCTTCTCTGTCTTGGTTGCTTTGGATCCGTTCCTCAGAGTGACAGGCATCTGATAGTATGAGAAAAGCTGTCTTATTCCTAGAGTCAGGGTTCTCGCTGAGTTGATTGCAGAGCCATGCTCTCGCATCCATCCGTGAAATTTCTCTATCTCCTTCTCAAACCTTGCAGCCCTGTTCTTGTAGTCAATCAGGTTTTCGTTAGCTCTCTGAGTGAGGTCGTCTTTTCTCTCCTGCAGCGTTTGTTCAGCCGTTTTGCCATAGTATTCTACCCACTTCTTGAGTCCATGACGATACTCCTTCCTAGTGAGGGGATTCGTCACCGACTCCAAAAACTGTTCGACGCTCATTTCTACTGCCACTTCTTGATCACACTCCCTATATGGTTCAGGTATATCAGTTTTTGCACGAAACCACAAGAAGTGTGGGAGTTCTCCCGAAGTCCGTCTTCACATGACCGTTTTCTTCTGAGAAAAGAAAGGTCAAACTGGTTTAAAAGGACCGACAGAGGATAATTCTACAGTTTTTTCCCATTTACTCGGAAGCAGTTCCCTTTGCTTTTTCTGTGTATTTTACAACACCCAGTTCTTCGTATATTTCCAACAAGTTTGAGGCTCCCCAATTAAGCTGTTATTTTAACTCAAAAGTATG
>Ga0187886_1000280_pt1 | contig 66525 bp, 52 predicted proteins | sample June2016WEW_20_1_FD_133001 | JGI IMG/M metagenome (GOLD analysis project Ga0187886, IMG submission 133001) | Peatland microbial communities from SPRUCE experiment site at the Marcell Experimental Forest, Minnesota, USA - June2016WEW_20_150 | ecosystem: Environmental > Terrestrial > Soil >... | reverse complement strand
GTAGTTCATGAAAGCCCAGGGCAGATAAGCGAAGGTCGAAACTCCGATCGTTCCCGTGATGTAAACGCCGGCCATGCTCCAGGGGATGAGGGGGACGATGATCCCGCCGCTCTCCTCAATGATCCTCGACAGGTTTTTGGCGGCGAGTCCTTTTTCCTTGTAGACGGGCGCCAGCAGGTCGGCCGGGATGATCATCGAAAGGTAGGAGCTCCCGGTGATCATAGCCGAGAGGACGGACGTGACGACCGTCGTCACGACCAGGCTCCAGACCTCCTTCGTGAACCTCATGACCCGCTCGAGTATCACCGCCAGGCAGCCGGTCCTCTGCATGATGCCGCCGAACGAGAAGGCCGTAAAGGCGATGAGCTGGGTCTCCATCATGCTCATCATCCCGCCCTTGGAGAGGAGCTTGTCAACGAGCTCGACCCCGGTCCGGGAGGGGAGCCCCGAATTCATGGCCGTGGCCACGACGCCCACGGAGACCTTCTGGAAAACAACAGCCAGGATCCCGGCGACGATGGACGACAGGATCATGGCCGGGATGGTCGGCTTCTTGGCCACGGCGAAATAAAAGATGATGACCATGGGGAGAAGAAGGAGGATGTTGAACCGGAAGTTGGCCCTCAGTGTGTCCGTGATCAGGGTCATCGTATCGGATTGAATGGCCTTGGCGCCGTATTTCAGGCCCACGACGAAGTAAATGGCCAGCCCGGCCAGCCAGGCGGGCACGGCCGACCACATCATGTGCTTGATGTGGTCGAAGAGGTTCGAGCCGGAGATGACTGTGGCCAGGTTCGGGATGTCGGAGAGGGGCGACATCTTGTCGCCGAAATAGGCCCCGGCGACGATGGCCCCGGCGGCCGGGCCGAGCGGGAGACCGAGACCCATGGCGATCCCGATGAAGGCGACTCCCAGGGTCCCGACCGTTCCCCACGACGTCCCGGTCGCGATCGACGTGATACTGCAGACGAGGCAGGCCGTGAAGAGGAAGAATTTCGGGGAGATGAGCTTCAGGCCGTAGTAAATGATCATGGGGATGGTGCCGCTGGCCATCCAGGCCCCGATGAGGATGCCAACCGAAAGCATGATGAGGATGGCCGGCATGGCCTTGTGGATGCTGTCGACGATGCCCTGCTCCATGTCTTTCCATTTGAATCCGAAGAGCAGGCCCATGACGCCCGTGATAAAAGCCGCGGCCACAAGAAGGATTTGGGCCTTGATCTTGTAGACGCCGTAGCCGACGCCGAGCAGGAGGGCCATCGAGACGAGCGGGATCAGTGCGAGGCCGAAGGGCGGCCTTCTCTCCGCCACCGGAGGATCAGCCGGCCGAGCCGCCCGATTGTTCATTCGCTGAACGTGCCCTTGACCAGGAGGCGGCCGCCCGACATCAGCTTTTTCCCCTTGGCGAGAACGCCCTCGAGGGCGAGGTCCGGGTCGAGGAGGATGAGGTCTGCATCACCGCCGGCCGCGATTCGCCCCTTCTTTCCGAGTCTGTAGAACTCGGCGGCATTCGTTGAGAACAGGCGCGCCGCCTCCTCGAGCGGCAGGATTTTCTTCACGACGAGGTCCCGGAATTTCCGGAAGAGGTCTTTCTCCGTGGCGATCGTCAGGCGGACGAGCTTCCCGGAATTGTCGAAAACCGGCATGCTCCCGTTCCCGTCCGAACTCACCATGATCCGTCCGAGCGGAAGGCCGTCCTTCTTGAACCGGGCGACGCACTCCTCGAGGCTGACGTCGGGGTCGGCCGCAGGATCCGGGTCGGGTCCGGCCGAGACGTCGATGGACCCGCCGGCCCTGACCCACTCGAGGCCGTCTTCGAAGAGCTCGCGGTTGCGGGTGATATGGGTGGGGACGACCTGGGTCGGGGGGATCTCGGTCTCCCGGACGATCCGGAAGAGTATCTCGAGCCGTCGCTTCCCGTCTCCCATGTGGACATGGAGGACGCCCGCCTTCCCGCCGAGCATCCCGCCGACCCGGCACTCGGCCGCGAGCCGGGCCACCTCGTCGAACGTCGGCTGGGACGAGCGATGATCGGACAGGGCGATCTCGCCCGCCCCGATGACCTTGTCGATGAGGATGAGGTCGCTCCGGACGCTTCCGGTCAGGGTGTTCACGGGGACTTCGTAGGACCCTGAGAAAACGTACGCCGAGATCCCTTCGATCTCGAGGGCCCGGGCCTTGGCCAGGAGGGACGCCACGTGCCGGGTGACGCCGTCCGTCCCGAGGCAGCCGATGACCGTCGTGACCCCGCTCGAGACGATATCCTCGACGCGGATCTCGGGGGCCCGGGTGGCCGGGCCGCCCTCGCCGCCGCCCCCAAGGATGTGGACGTGCGGGTCGACGAGCCCGGGAAGGACGGCGAGGCCGGCCGCGTTCATGACGTCCGCCTCGAGGTCGCCCAGGCGGAGCCCGCCCGGCTCGGCGACGATTTCGATGGAACCGCCGGCGATCAGAATGTCCTTTTTTCCCAGGGGCTCGGGGCCGTAGACATCTCCGTTGCGGATCAGGGTGAGCATGGGCCTAAATTATCACGCTTCCGCGGCCGGGGTCAAACCCGGGGCTTTTGAATTTCCCGGCGGGATTCTGTAAAATAGGGCTACAAATGGCGACCTACGAAGAAGAATACAAGAAGATCGAGAAGGTCGTGCTCTTCCTTTCGCGGCTGATGATCTTCCCCAAGAAGATCGACCTCCGCGGCACGGAGAATTTCGTCAGGGAGGGCCCCAACGTCATCACCGCGAACCACATCGGGAGCTACAAGGACGTCGCCATCCTGCTCCTGACCAAGCCGGGGATGATCTTCTTCATGGCCAACAAGATGGTCTTCAATAAGGCTGAGGCGAGCGAGCTCGTCCTCCGCCACCTCCACCGGCACTTGGGCAATTTCGGGGGCTTCCTCCACATCATCCTCAACCCCTTTTATTCCTACATGGTCGATTTTGTCTCCGGCCACATCTCCCGGGTCGGCTCCATTCCGGTCGACATGTACGGCAGGAAAAGCACCTCGATCCTCAAGTGCCAGGAATACCTGAAAAAAGGCCGGGCCGTGATCGCCCTGCAGGGCCGGGGCCGCGTCCATCCCAAGGACCCCAACCCGTACGTCAAGAGCTTCCGCCGGGGCGTGCCCATCATGGTCTATAACCTTTTCCGGGAGGAAAGATTCTCCGTGCCGGTGACGCCGCTCTCGATCTTCGGGACCCACACTCTCTGGGGGGTTCCCGGGCGGATCCGGGTCAATGTCGGAGCGCCCATGTATATCCGGGACTACTGGGGTGGGAATGAGGTCGAGACCGTCGAGAAGTTCCGGGCGGCCCTGCAAAAGAAGGTCTCCGGGCTTCTGCTCGAGAGCTTGAAATGGTGAGAGGGAGGGAATCATGTCGTCCGAAGGACTGCTGATCGCCAAGGGTGAGAAGGAGCTCTATCTTCTGCCGCGGATGGCGAACCGGCACGGCCTCGTGGCCGGGGCCACGGGGACCGGCAAGACCGTGTCGCTCCAGGTCATGGCCGAGAACCTCAGCCGCATCGGCGTCCCCGTCTTCATGGCCGACGTCAAGGGGGACCTGGCCGGGATCAGCCAGCCCGGAACGCCGAATCCGAAGATCCTCGAGCGGGCCAAGCTGCTCAAGCTCGGGGCCATGGCCTTCGAGGGTTGCCCCGTCACCTTCTGGGACGTCTTCAGCGAACAGGGCCATCCGGTGCGGACGACGGTTTCGGGCATGGGGCCTCTGCTCTTGGCGCGGCTTCTCAACCTCAACGACATCCAGAGCGGAGTCCTGACGATCGTCTTCCGGTTCGCCGACGACAACGGCCTCCTCCTCCTCGACTTCAAGGACCTGCGGGCCATGGTCCAGTACGCCGGGGATCGCGCCGACGTGTTCGAGACGGAATACGGCCGGGTCTCGACGGCCAGCATCGGCGCCATCCAGCGGGGCCTGCTCACGCTCGAGGAGCAGGGCGCCGACAAGATCTTCGGCGAGCCCGCCCTCAACCTGGATGACCTCATCCAGACCGACGAGCGAGGCCGGGGCATGATCAACATCCTGGCCGCCGACAAGCTGATGCAAACCCCCCAGGCCTACTCGACCTTCCTCCTCTGGCTCCTGTCGGAGCTCTTCGAGCGTCTGCCCGAGGTCGGAGACCAGGACAAGCCGAGGCTCGTCTTTTTCTTCGACGAAGCCCACCTCCTGTTCACGGACGCGCCGCCGGTCCTGCTCGAGAAAATCGAGCAGGTCGTCCGGCTCATCCGGTCCAAGGGCGTCGGGGTGTTCTTCGTCACCCAGAATCCGCTCGACGTCCCCGACGTCACCCTGAGCCAGCTCGGCAACCGCATTCAGCACGCCCTGCGGGCGTTCACGCCGCGGGACCAGAAAGCGGTGAAAGCCGCCGCGGAAACCTTCCGGCAGAACCCGAAGATCAACGTGGAGACGGCGATCACCCAGCTCGCCGTCGGCGAAGGCCTCATCTCGTTCCTCGACGAGAAGGGCATGCCCGGGATCGTCGACAGGGCCTTCGTCCTGCCTCCCAGAAGCCAGATCGGGCCCATCGCGCCCCCGGTCCGCCAGGAGATCATCCGGCGATCCGTCCTCTTCGGCCACTACGAACAGACGATCGACCGGGAGTCCGCCTACGAGATGCTCAAGGGGAGGGCGGAGAGAACGGCGGCCGCCGGCCAGCCCGCGGGGATGCCGGGGCCGTCGAATGACGGCGCGCCGTCCTCGCCGCCCCCGACCTGGGACCGGCGCGAGCCGCCTCCCGCCGAGCCGCGGCGGCCTGCTAGCCGTTCCCGGGACACGCTCCTCGAGGCCATGGCCAAGAGCGCGGCCCGCTCGGTCGGGAGCTCGCTCGGCCGCCAGATCCTGCGCGGGGTCCTGGGCTCGATCCTCGGCGGCCGCCGCTGAGGCCGGGAACGGGGGACGGTCCTCTTTTTCCTTATGGCTTGGGCCGGGCGATTTTGCTATAATCCGGGCGCTTTGAGCCTATCCCTTCCAGGACGGTGAACCATGTTTAAAGGACATCCCAAAGCTCTGTACGTCATGTTCATGGCCAACATGGGCGAGCGCTTCGGGTTCTACACGATGGTCAGCATTTTCGTCCTGTTCCTCCAGGCGAAGTACGGCATGACCGCGAGCGCCTCCGGGTTCATCTACAGCACCTTCATGTTCGGCGTCTATTTCTTCCCCCTCCTCGGTGGCTTCCTGTCCGACAAGGTCCTCGGCTACGGCAAGACGATCAGCATCGGCCTCGTGACGATGCTCCTCGGCTATGTCGTGCTGGCCGTGCCGTCCACGATCGGGACGGGCTTCGGCCTCATCATCACGGCCCTGGTCCTGATCGCCCTCGGCACGGGGCTCTTCAAGGGGAACCTCCAAGCCCTGGTCGGGAACCTCTACGACGACCCCCAATACAGCCCCCTCCGCGACCGGGCCTTCAACATCTTCTACATGGGCATCAACATCGGCGCCATGTTCGCCCCGACGGCCTCGGAGAAGGTCAGCAACTGGATTCTCGCCGCGTCCCACTATTTTTATGACGCCCGGATCCCGGCCCTGGCCAACAGCTTTTTGAAGGGGACGCTGGCCGACGCCCGCGGTTATCTGGCGATCGCCCAGGCCCAGGACCCCGGCGTGGCCCTCGGGACCCTCAAGGCGTTCTCCGAGAAATACATCAACGCCCTCAGCAAGTCCTACCATTACGGCTTCGGAGTCGCCTGCATCAGCATGGTCATTTCCATGCTGATCTTCTGGGGCTTCCGGAAATACTACAAGCACGCCGATCTCAACGAGATGCAGAAGGCGAAATCCGAAGCGCATCGCGGCCAGATGGTCGAGCTCACGCCCCGGGAGACGAAAGAACGGTTCATCGTCCTCGGCCTGATCTTCGTCGTCGTCATCTTCTTCTGGATGGCTTTCCAGCAGAGCGCGGTGACCATGACCTTCTTCGCCAGGGACTACACCTTGCCGCACGTCGGGAAGGTCTCGAACCTCTGGTTCGACCTGTTCGGCCTCCTCCCTCTCTTCATGTCCGTCGTCGGCCTGATCTTTCTCATCAGGAAAGGCTCGCGTCCGACGGCCCGCACTCTGGGCGGGCTGTGTTTTGCCGTTTTCGGCGTCCTGACCTACCTGAGGTTTCGGGGCTACGCCGACGTCAACTCCTTCGCGCCGCAGAAATTCCAGCACTTCAACCCGTTCTTCATCGTCGCCCTGACCCCGGTCGCCATCACCGTCTTCGCCGCGCTCAACAGGAAGGGCCGGGAGCCGTCTTCGCCGCGCAAGATCGGCTTCGGCATGCTCCTCACGGCCGTGGCCTTTGCCATCCTGGCCATCGGGTCGCTCGGGCTCCCCAGCCCCAAGTCCCTCGGCGGGCTGGTCGCCCCGGCCTCGGCCCAGGTTTCGGTCTACTGGCTGATCTCGACCTACTTCCTGTTGACGATCGCCGAGCTCTTCCTGAGCCCCATCGGCATCTCGTTCGTCTCCAAGGTCGCCCCGCCGAAGTACAAGGGGCTGATGCAGGGCGGCTGGTTCGCGTCGACGGCCATCGGCCTGCAGCTCGTCGGCGTCGGGGCGTATCTGTGGATGCGGATCCCCCTCTGGACCCTATGGACGATCCTGGTCGTGGCCTGTGTCCTTTCGGGCGGCTTCATGTTCGCGATCATGAAGCGCCTGGAGAAAGCCGCCGGCGCCTGAGCGGGCCTTACGGAGCTTTCACCCGGGCCAGGGTCCGGCCGATCCGCGTGGCCAGCGGGCTGGCCCCGTTGTCATAGTTGGACATGACGACGACGATGTAGCCGGAGTCGACGTAGATATCGAGCTCCGAATTGATGCCGTCGAAACCGCCGCTGTGGCCGACGATCTTCCCCGCGGGGCTCTGCCTGACCCCGAACCCGTAGCCGTAATCCTCACCCTTGTAGTCCGTCCAGAGTGTCCGCAGCATCTCCTTGGAGATGAGCTTGCCGGCGAGGAGGGCGAGGGCGAACTTGTGGAGGTCCTTGACCGTCGAAAAGCCTCCCCCGGCCGGCCCGCCCCTGAGGACGTGCTTGTAGAGGTTGTTCTGCCAGCGATAGGGGCTATTCCAATCGGGGCTGTAGCCGATGGCCAGGTTCTCGACGGGGTAATCCATCTCGTAGCAGTCGGTGTCCGTCATCCCGGACGGCGTGTAGATCACCTTGCGGATATGGTCGAAGTAGTCTTCACGCGTGGCTTTTTCGATCACGACCCCCAACAGGAACATGCCGGTGTTGCTGTACTGGAAGCGCTCGCCCGGCGGAAACGCGGGTTTGTCGTCCTTGATGAGCGGCTTGTAGTCGTCGAGTTTCCGGAACAGAGTGCGGGAGCTCCGGTCGAAGAGCTCGTTGAAATAGCTCCCCAGCCCGGAGGTGTGAGTTATGAGCTGCCGGACCGTGATCTTGTCCGTGATGTCCTTCGGGAGCCATGTTTCGTCGATGTACTTGCTGATCGGGTCGTCGAAGGAGATCTTGCCGAGCTCGACGAGCCGGGCGGCGGCCGTGGCCGTGAACATCTTGTTCATCGAGCCCAGATTGAACTTGGTGTCGATATTGTTCGGAATGTGATAGGACTTGCTGGCTTCCCCGGCGGCCATCGTCAGGAGCACGCCGGGCCCTTTAGCGATGAGCAACGTCCCAGAGAGCCAGCCTTTCTGGATAAGTCCGGCCGTGAGGCTCCGGATCTCGTCGATGGCTTCCTTCTCTGTCAGCGGCGTTTCCGGAGGGCCGGCCGGAGGCCGGGCGGGACTGAACTCGAGGCCCGCCACGAGGTACCCCGAGAGTTCGGCGAAATGGAAGCTCAGGCCCCAAAAGCTCCCCATGTTCCGGTCCTTGACGATGACCACGGTCGCGCCCGGGCGCTCGGGAGTGTAGGTGCGGACGCTGCAAAATTCGATGCCGCCCGTATCTCTCAAAAAACCGAGAAGGGTGGAGATGTGGTCGTCCATCGGGACGGCCCGCTGGAACCCGCTGGCACATTCCTGGTCGAGGAAGCGGCGGATGCGGTCCCGGTCGCCGGAGTTGATGGCCTCGATGAGGGAGCGGACGCGCGCCCCTTTTTGGCCCTCCGGCAGGACGGTCGTGTCCTGGAAAGCCGGCGCGGCCGGCTGCTGGGCCCGGGCCGCCGGGGCCAGCAGAAGACAGGCGATCAAAGGGCTGAGAATGAGGGCTTTTGTCTTCATCCGGGCTCCTTTCGGCACGACGTCGGCCGGCTTCCGCAGAGTTCCCCGGCCGGCGATCAAGCGTCAGAGAATTATCAACCAATACTCCCCATTCATTACGCAGGATATCACAATTCAGTTGCTTTAGAGACCGCCAATCTGTGAAGAATGAAAAATGATCTCGATGTCCGGCGAAACTTTTTTATTTCGGTATACGTATAATCGGATGTGCGTTCGAATTCTGTCCCTTTTTCGCCCTCTTGCCGTCTTCCTGGGGAAGTGGGAGAATACGGGCTTATGGAAAGCCGCCCGCCCGGATCGCTGGACGAGCGGCTCGTTGGTATTTCAATGTCGAGGTGACCATGAACCACAAGCGCTGGGTTGTCTTCTTGTTCGGTCTCTTAGCCCTGGCGTCGGGGCTGAGCGCCGCCGTGGCGTTCGACAAGTATCACACTCCTGCTGAGCTCGCCACGGCCCTCCAGGAATACGCCGCAACCAACGCCGCGGTCGCGAAGGTCCACAGGCTGGCCCAGAGCCCCGGCGGCCGGGACGTCCTCCTGATCGAGATCGGTCCCGAAGTCGGGAAGGCGGATAAAACCGTTCCCGCGGTCTTCGTCGGGGCCGATTTCGAGGGCGTTGTCCCGATCTCCGGCGAGGCTGCCCTCTACCTCGTGAAACAGCTCATCGAAAAGCCGGACGTCCGGAAGAACCTCACCTGGTACATCTTGCCCTGTCCCAATCCTGACGCGGCGGCCCGCTTTTTCGCCAAGCCTCTTTATTCGGACCCGAGGAATTTGCGCCGGTCCAACGACGACATGGACGACGCGGTCGACGAAGACGGCTATGACGACCTCGACGGGAACGGCGTCATCACGATGATGAGGGTCAAGGACCCGGCGGGGGAGTGGCTTCCCGTCCCCGGTGAGCCCCGCCTCATGAAGAAGGCCGATTGGTCCAAAGGCGAGAAGGGTATTTATAAGTTATATACGGAAGGCATCGACAACGACGGCGACGGCGAGTACAACGAGGACCCGCCCGGCGGGGTCAACATCGGCATCCAGTTCCCGCACCTGTTCCACCCCTTTACGTCGGAGAGCGGTCCCTGGCCCGGAAGCGAGCCCGAGAGCTTCGCCATCATGAAATTCGTCAACGAGCACCAGGAGATCGGCCTGACCTTCGTCCTCGGATCGACCAACTTCTGCCTGAATCCTCCCCGGGGCGGCCGCAAGGGCGACGCCGACCTCAACCAGATCAAAATCCCGGAGAACATGGCCGGATTCATCGGCGCCGACCCCACCAAGACCTACACCATGGCCGAGATCATGGAGATGGTCAAGCCGCTCGTGCCCGAAGGCATGCAGGTCAACGAGTCCATGATCGCGAGCTTCCTGGGCCTGGGCGCGGTCGTCAACCCGCTCCCCGAGGACCTCAAGTTCTACAAGGAGCTCTCCGACAAGTACAAGGAATTTCTCAAGAAGGCCAAGCTCGACGAGAAACGCCTCGAGCCCGCCGCTGACAAGGACGGCTCGTTCGAACTCTATTCCTACTATCAACTCGGCCTCCCGTCCTTCAGCCTGGATTTCTGGACGCTGCCCGAGGTCAAGGAGGAGAAGAAGGAGGCGGACATCACGCCCGAGAAGCTGGAGAAGATGACGAACGACGAGTTCATCGCCCTCGGCGAGGAGAAAGTCGACGCCTTCCTGAAGTCGTCCGGAGCGCCGCCCCAGTTCAAGGCTAAACAGCTCTTTGAGGGCCTCAAGGCCGGCCAGATGACGACCAAGCAGATGGCCGAGATGATGCGGCAGATGCCCAAGCCGCCGAGCGAGGAAGGGACGGACCCGAAGGAGAAAGCCCTCCTCGCCTATAGCGACAAGGAGCTCGAGGGCAAGGGCTTCGTCACTTGGAAGCCCTTCACGCATCCCCAGTTGGGCGATGTCGAAATCGGCGGCGCCGTGCCGTTCACCGACACCACGCCGCCGGCCGCGAAGATTGAACCCCTCCTCAAGGGGCAGGTCCCCTGGGTCTTCGAGATCGCGGCCAAAATGGCCCGGATCAAGCTCGGGAAGACCGAGGTCAAGTCCCTCGGCGGAGGTGTTTATGCCATCGAGGTCTGGGTCGAAAATGCCGGCTACCTCCCTTATCCGACGGCCATGGGCCGGCGGAACAACCGGATCATCCCCGCGATCGTCACCCTCGAGGGGAAGGATTTCACCATCGTGGAGGGAAAGAAGCGGAGTTTGGTCTCCGCGATCGACGGAAACGGCGCGCAGGTCGTCCGCTGGCTTGTCCACGCCGAGAAACCGGTCCGGGTCGAAGTCAAGGCATCCACGCGGATCGCCTGGGGCGACTCCAAGACCCTGAACTTGGGAGGTGCGAAATGAGGAAGATCCTGTTCTTGTCCCTGGTCCTGATCCTGGCGGCATCGGTCCCGGCCCAGAACCAAAACGTGAAAATCACCGTTCCGCTGCGGTTCGATCACTATTACACCCTGGAGCAGGTCTACGAGGCCGTCCAGGCGATCCATCAAGCCTACCCCGATATGACCACGCTCGAAGAGGTCGGAAAAAGCGAGGAAGGCCGCCCCCTTTACGCCGTAACGGTCAACAACCCGAAGACCGGACCCTCGCTGGCGAAGCCCGGGATCTATGTCGACGGCAACATCCACGGCAATGAGATCCAGGGCGGGGAGATCTGTCTTTACCTTCTGGATTATCTTTTGGGAAACTACGGGAAAAACAAGGACGTCACCGAGCTCCTCGATAAAAAAGTGTTTTACGTCGTACCCGTCGTTAACACGGATGGCCGCTGGCACTTTTTCCATGACGCCAACACCCCGAGCTCCAACCGGAGCCTGCGCATCCCGAGAGACGACGACCATGACGGCCTGGTGGATGAGGATTTCCCCGACGACCTCGACGGCGACGGCAACATCTGCATGATGCGGAAAAAAGATCCCTACGGCATGTACAAGACCGACCCCGAGGACCCTCGGCTCATGGTCCCGGTGAAGCCGGGCGAGAAAGGCGAATGGACGATCCTCGGCGAGGAAGGGATCGACAACGACGGAGACGGCCTGATCAACGAGGACGCCGAAGGCTATGTCGACCCCAACCGGCAATGGGGCTTAGACTGGGCGCCGGATTACGTCCAGAGCGGCTCCGGCGATTATCCGTTCCAGGCGGTCGGGCTCAAGGCGCTGGCGCTCTGGACGCAGACGAAAGCCAACATCTGCATCGGCTGGACGTTCCACAATTTCGGCGGGATGTACCTGCGCGGGCCGAGCCGTAAGGGCCTCGGCGAGTATCCGCAGGGGGATGTGGCGGTTTACGACTATATCGGCAAGCAGGCCGAACGGATCACGCCCGGCTACAAATACATGATCAGCTGGAAGGACCTCTACACGACCTACGGCGATTCTCTCGAATGGCTGTGCCAGACTCTCGGGGCCTACGGCTATTGCGGCGAGGTCTTTCAGTCCGAGAGCGAGACGTTCAAGGGGCAGGGCGAGAAGAAGAGCGAACAACCGTCCGCGGCCGGCGAGGAAGGGCCGAGAGGCTTCATGTTCGGCGACATGACGGACCGCGAACGGCTCAAGTACAGCGACAACCTGACCCAGGGCGAGCTCTACAAACCTTGGAAACCTTTCAAGCATCCGACGTACGGGGACATCGAGATCGGAGGCTGGGTCAAGATGAGCAGCCGCCTGCCCGCGCCGTTCATGCTTCCGGACCTGGTCCATCGCAACTCCATGGCCGTCCTTTTCTCGGCCAAGCACGTGCCGGAGGTCAGCTTGGAAGTGACGGAAGTCAAAAAGGTCGGGAGCGACCTCTATCGCGTGCGGACAAGATTGGCCAACGGCAAGGCCATGCCGACGATGACCTATCAGGCCCAGAAGACGCGGCTCTATCCTAAGGATACTCTCCGGGTCTCGGGCGGGGGCGCCAAGGTCGTGGCCGGCGGCGTTCTGGCCAATCCTTACACCGACCAGGTGGTCTACAAGAAGTACCGGCCCGAGGTGCAGTTCCTCTTTGTCCCGGGTTTCGGCAAGACGGAGTACCAATTCCTGGTCCGGGGTAAGGGCGAGATCACCGTCCGCTACGAATCACGGCACGCCGGGACGCTGGAAAAGACGGTCAAGCTGGAGTAGCAGAATGAGGCACAGAGTGTCGTGTCCCCCTGCTAAAGAATGGCTTTCTTTTTTTCTAAGTAATAGAGATAGTTTTCATAGGTGACGTCGGGCGGGACCCGGTGGTCGACGCACGGCACGTACCCGCCGCGCCCGACGAGCGGATGGAGGCGTTCGAGCTCGCGGTCGATGGCATCCTTACCCGCGATAAGGGCCAGCTTGTTGACCCCGCCCAGAAGCAGCACGTCCTTGCCGTATTCCTCGCGCAGGCGCCACGGGTCGGTGTGGGCCGCCTCGATCGGGAACATGCAGTTGATGCCGCCCCTGAGCCATCCCGGCACGAGCTCGTAGATCCGGCCGTCGCAATCGAGGACGTTGACGCCGATCTCCCGGGTCTTGAGGGCGTCCGTGATCCGCTTGTAGCGCGGGACCATGAGCTCCTCGAAGAGCTTCGGCGACATGAGCGGCCCGTGGTTGTAGCACATATCCTCCCACCACCAGGCGACGTCGACCGCGCCCGCCGGGATGTCCTTCTCGATGAAATCCAGGTCCATCCTGGTTATATGCTCCATCATCTCTTCGACCCAGTCGCGGTCGGTCATGAGCGCGATCGACAGGTTCTCGAGGCCCATCCAGTCGCGGAGCCAGCCGTACAGCGACCCGCAGTGGAAGAGGATCGGCATGCCGTCCGCATGCGCTTTGTCGACGGCCGCCCTCACGTCGCCGACCCGGCCGGGGCGCCGGGGATCGAGGCGCTCGTCACGAAGCTTTTCCCAGTCGGACCGCGTCTCGACGGCGAACTTGATGAACTTGGGCATGGACGAATCATAGTCGAGCATTTCGGTGAGAGCGCCATCCTTGGTTCGGACAAGGCGCCGCTCGCCCTGCCGCTCGATCGTCTTTTCCTCAAACGCCGGAAATAGCCCCCTTTGGATGGGGACCTCGGGGATGATGGAGATCCCCTCCAATCTCAGATGCCGCTCCACGTCCTCGTTGGTCCGGCAGTCGCGCGGCAGGCCCTGCTCGTGCCAGACGGCGATCGTCTTATCCCAGTAGCCGAACTCCATGTCGGGGACGCACTCCGGCTTCTCCCAACGAAAGACCTTGTTAAATCGTTCTCGGATCGTCATGACGGCGCCACCCCATCTTATCAAAAAGCGTTTCCCAAGGCCAAATCCGCGACTAAAATAGGAGGAGGGGAGAGTTCCGGCGGGAGTCATTGAAAACCCTCCCGTCCCCGTATTAGAATGAAGGCAACCCCGAAGGAGGAGGATCCGATGGTAGCAAGCAAATTTCCGGTCGGGATCCTCTTGATCCTTGCGTTCGCGGCCTTGAGCCTCGACACGTGCGCCCCCAAAGGCTCGGGCCCCGACGTCGTCGTCGACAAGAACGCGTCCTGGCACGACCTGGCCGCGGCCAAGGAGATCCGCCGCTATTATTACCTGCGCACCGGTGCCCTTCCCAACATGAACAGGCCCTCCTTGCTCTCCGAGATCCGGCGGGACAGCATCGTCGTCGTCCAAAAGGACTCGCCCCTTCTCGACGGCCTAACCGACCCGGACGTCCTCCGGAAGATCTCCGGCCTGGGGGCCCAGGATTACCTGCTCAGGACGGTCCCGTTCCTTTCGAAGAAGCTCGTCCTGGTCGTTGGCGGCAGCGGGCCGGCGGTTCTCTACGGCGCCTACCAGCTGGCCGAAAAGCTCGGTATCCGCTTCTATCTCGACGGCGATGTCGTCCCCGACGGCAAGATCTCCGGCCTGAGTGTCGACCTCAATGAGACGGGCCGTCCCCTCTTTATCACCCGGGGCATCCAGCCCTTCCACGATTTTCCCGAGGGGCCGGACTGGTGGAGCCTCGAGAACTATAAGGCCGTCATCGGCCAGCTCCCCAAGCTCCGGATGAACTTCTTCGGCCTCCACACTTACCCCGAGAAGGGCCCGAACGCCGAACCCACGGTCTGGATCGGACCGGCCGGAGATTCGGCCGAGGACGGGACGGTCCATGCGAGCTACCCCGCGAGCTACCAGAACACCCTCCGCGGGAACTGGGGTTATGAAGCCAAGAAGACCGGCGACTTCCATTTCGGCGCGAGCCTCCTCTTCGACCGGGACGACTACGGGAACGACGTCATGGAAGGCCTGTGCCCCGAGCCGAAGACCCCGCAGGATTCGAATGAGGTCTTCAACCGCGCAGCCGCCGTCTTCCGGAACGCCTTCAGCCTGGCCCGGAAGCTCGGCGTGAAAACGTGCGTCGGGACGGAGACCGCCCTAACGGTGCCCGACCTCGTCCAGAAACGCCTCAAGGACGTCAGGAAAAATCCCCAGGACCCCGCGGTCATCAAGGACTTGTACAAAGGGATCTTCAGCCGCATCGCCAAGGCCTATCCCGTCGATTACTACTGGTTCTGGAGCTGGGAAGGCTGGACCTGGAGCGATGCCAAGCCCGAGGAGATTAAGGCCGTGACCATGGACCTCGACGCGGCGGTCAAGGCCTGGGGGGAGGTCACGCCTCCCTTCAGCCTGGCGACCTGCGGCTGGGTGCTCGGGCCGCCGTCCAACCGGACCCTCTTCGATCAGGTCCTCCCCAAGGACGTGGCCGTGAGCTGCATCAACAGGGAAGTCGGCAAGGCCCCGGTCGACCCCGGCTTCGCGAAGATCTCCGGGCGCTCCAAGTGGGCCATCCCCTGGCTCGAGGACGACCCCTCGCTGACGTCGCCCCAGCTCTGGGTCGGGCGGATGCGGCGCGACGCGGCCGACGCCTTGCGCTACGGCTGCGACGGGCTCCTCGGCATCCACTGGCGGACGCGGATCCTCTCGGCCAATATCTCCGCCCTGGCCCGGGCGGCCTGGGACCAGGGGTGGAACACGCTGCCCCGGAACGTCGCCGACGACGTCGGGCCCATCACCGGGCAGTATGCGGCCTTCAAGGACCAGAAGATCGCCGGCGCCTCCGAGGACGAGGAAGCCGTCTACCGGGACGTCCGCGACCGGGTCTTCGCCTACTACATCCCCGTGCCGAACGGCCGGTACACGGTGACGCTGAAGTTCGTCGAAGGCCAGATCGACCAGAAAAGGGGCCGCCTTTTCGACGTCCTCCTCCAGGGCCGCAAGGTCATCGACGGCCTGGACATCTTCGAGCGGGTCGGGAAATTCCGGGCCCTGGATTTCACCTTCAAGAATATCGAGGTCGCCAACGGCCGGCTGGCCATCGATTTCGCCGACCGCATCCATTACCCGGCCATCGCCGGGATCGCGATCGAGGGGAAGGACTTCAAGCGGAAGGTCAACTGCGGCGGACCGGCCGCCGGGGATTACGAAGCCGACTGGCCGGAGACGGACCGCACCATGGCCTCGCTCGATTTCTACCGGGACTGGGCGGCGAACCAGTTCGGCCCGGCGGCGGCCGACGGGGCCGCGGCGATCTTCGCCCGAATCGACAGCCGGCACCCGGTGCCCGTGGCATGGATCGGCGGGCCGGGCAGCGTCCTCCCGGACACCAGGCCCTGGGACGAAATGGAGAAAAGCTATGTCTTCGTCGATGAGCTGAAGGCCCTCGAGCCGAAGATCGAAGGCAAGGGCGCCAGGGAAAGGTTCGGCTACTGGCTGGCGAATTTCGAGTACATGCGAGAGGTCGCCCATTTCGACTGCCTCTGGGGGCAGTACAACCAGGCCATGGAGAAGGTCAAGGCGGAGAAGGACCGGCAGGCGCAGGCGGACCTGGCCAAGCTCACCGCCGTCCCCGTCAGGGTCGAGATGGCGGCCTCGCTCAGGAGGATTTTCGACGGCCTGCTTGGGACCGTGAGCACGACCGGCGAGCTCGGCACCGTCGCCAACTGGGAGCAGCATCTGCTGCCCGCCGCCTGGGACAAGCCGGGGGCGGAGCTCCGGAAGATCCTGGGAGAGGAGACGCGGGAAGAGGCCTTCCTCTCCAAGGTCTATCTTGGCTCGCCCCGGATCATCGTCCCCGCCCTCAGGGCGGGCCTCGAGGACGGGGAGAAGCTCAACCTCAAGGTCATCGTCCTGGCCAAGGGGCAGCCGGCCTCGGCGGAGCTTCTCTGGCGGCCGCTCGGAAAAGGGAAGTTCACGCCCGTGCCGCTGAATAAGGTGGCCCGGGGTGTCTATACGGTGACGGTTTCGAACGGGAACTCGGACATCGAGTACTACATCCGGGTCAGGGCCGACGGCCAGGAGGTCTTTTTCCCGGCGACGGCTCCCGAGCTGAACCAGACGGTGATCGTCTATTAATTAAGAGGGACAGTCCCCCGCGGAGGGGGCTATCCCTTGATCTCCCCACATCGCCGCCCGGGGGATACCGCAGAACGCTGGAAAACAGACTTGTTTTTAGGTATGCTGATAAGCACAACAGAGCGGTGAGGAGGCTCGGGTTTGGAAGAGAAGGGCCTGTCTGTCGTATTCCTGCCCCGGAGGCTCCGCGCCCCTGACATCCCGGCGGCCTTCAAGGAGATCCAGGCCCGTCGCGAGGAGGGGCCCGTAATTGTCGATTTCGGGGGGGTCGAGGAGTTCGACTCCTCCGCGCTCGCCCTTCTGAGCTATCTCCAGGGTTGCACGGCCGACGTCCGTGTTGCCAACATCCCGGGGACGGTCGACCATTCTTTCAAGGCGTTCCTCGGCGGGACCCCGCCGGCGGCCTGCGAGGTGGCCGAGCTCGACCTCCCGACGCGGGTCCTCCACTCCTTCTCCAACAGGTTCCTCGCCCAGATGAGGAGCGTCTCGAAGTTCGTCGCTCTGCTCGGGGACGAGATCTATTACACGATCTCGTTCTTCAGGAAGCGGAGGGGCGTCTATCCCGGAGAGATCTGGAATCAGATCTTCTTCATGGGGTACAAATCCTTCCCGATCACCTGCCTTCTGGTCTTCCTGATCGGCGTGACGGTCGCCCTCTCGTCCGCCGCCCAGCTCAAGCTCTACGGGGCCGACATCTACCTGGCCGATCTCATCGGCTACGGCATGATCCGGGAGCTCGTGCCTCTCATGGTGGGCATCATCCTCGCGGGCAAGGTCGGGGCCGCCGTCGCCGCCGAGCTGTCGACCATGACCGTCCTCGAGGAAGTCGACGCCCTCAAGACCATGGGGGTCATCCCGGAAAAGTTCCTGATGGTCCCGCGGCTCGTGGCGGTCACTCTCGTCGTACCGCTCCTCGTCGCCCTGGCCGACTTCGCGGGGATCGGCGGCGGGATCCTCGTCGCCCGGTTCTCCCTGGGGATCGTTCCCTCGGCCTTCATCCGGGAGATGCAGACCGCCGTCGGCCTGGGAGACTTCCTCATCGGCCTCGAAAAATCTCTTGTTTTCGGATGGGCGGTCATCGTCGGGAGCGGCTACAAGGGCCTGACCGTCGGGAGGAGCGCCGGGGAGGTCGGCCGGGCCACGACCGAGTCCGTCGTCCTGTCCATTTCCCTGATCATCCTGATCGATTGCATTTTTGCCCTCATCCTGTACGATTAGCGCCATGGATATCATCTCCGTCCGCGATCTCACCGCCGGCTACGGGTCTTTCCCCGTCCTGAAGGAGCTCAATTTCACGATCCCCGCCGCGAAGATCACGGCCGTCGTCGGGACGAGCGGCTGTGGGAAGTCCACCCTTCTCAAAACCCTCGCCGGGCTCATCCCGCCCCTTGACGGAGAAGTCTTTTTTCGGTCGGAAAAGGTGGACTACCAGTCCGAGGCCTCGCTCGCTACCCTTTATCGGGGGATCGGCGTCCTCTACCAGGACGGCGCCCTGCTCAACAACCTGTCCCTCTTCGAGAACGTCGCCCTGCCGGTCCGCATGAGGTACCCGGACATGCCCGATGCGGTCCTCCGGGAAATGGTTCATGACCGCCTCTCCCAGGTCGACCTGATCGAGGGCGCCGCGAAGTACCCGGCCGAGCTCTCCGGCGGGATGCGCAAGCGGGCGGCCCTGGCCCGGGCCCTGGTGCTTGACCCCGCGGTGGTCCTCTGCGACGAGCCGTCGGGGGGTCTCGACCCCATCACGTCGGGCCATCTCGACGAGGTGCTGCTCAGTCTGAGGGAAACGTTCCAGATGACCTTCGTCGTCGTCACCCATGAGCTGCGCTCGATCGAGAGGGTCGCCGACAGGGTCATCGTCCTCAACGGCGGCGGGCTGCACTTGGCTGGCGGGCTGGCGGAGATCCTGAACTCGGACGACAAGTTCATCCGGACATTTTTCCTCAGGAAGGTTGATCATGATGACGCATGAACAAAAAACCCGGCTGGGAATTTTCCTGGCGATCGCCACGGTCGCCTTCCTGGTAGGGTTGGGCTTCTTCCTCGTGCCCAAGCTCCGGGAAACAGGGGATTATTACTACATCAATTTCCGGAAGACCTCGGTGAACGGGCTGCTCCGCGACTCCGCCGTCCGCTACCAGGGGGTCGACATCGGCAAGGTTACGTCGATCGAGGTGAACCATGGGGACCTCGACTCCGTCTTCGTCCACATCAAGGTCCAGAAGGGGTTTCCGGTCAAGCAAGACACCACCGCCACCCTGATGCTTGCGGGGATCACCGGCATCCGTTTCATCGACCTGCAGGGGGGGACGCGCGAGTCGGTCCGCCTCCCGCCGCGCGGCGAGATCCAGATGGCCCGGGGGCTGGAAGAGAAGGCGGGCGACATCGTCAGCAACATCGATACCGCGGTCAACAGCTTCAACAACCTGCTGTCGCGCGAAAACCTGGACAGGATCAACGGCTTCCTGGAAAAGGCGGAGAAGAGCTCGGCGATGATCTCCCAGGTCCTCGAGGCCAAGCGGGGCAAGCTCGAACACTCCTTCGACAACGTCGAGAAGGCGGCCACCGAGTTCGCCTCCGTGACCGAGAACCTCCGCAAGATCTCGACCAATGTCAGCGACATGAGCGAGAAGATCGTGGCCCGATCCGAGGCGGCGATCGATAATGTCGCCAAGCGGTTCTCGGACGAGGAGATGGGGCAGGTCATCAAGGACGTCAGGACGTTCATCGACACGACCTCCGTGAGCCTGAAGAGGATCGAGGACAGCCTCCTCGCCCAGCAGGGCGACCTGAAGCAGGCCGTCGCGAGCCTGGCCCTGGCCATGGACAACCTGTCGCGCTTCACCCGGGAGATCTCGGAGGACCCGACGGCGTTGATCAAGGCCCGAAAGGAAAAGAAAAAATGAGGAAAACCGCGATTTGCATCCTGACCGCCGGCCTGATGATCGCGTGCGGGTCAACGCACGTCAAAAGGTATTTCGAAATCCGCAGCGTCGCGCCCGCTGAACCCGCGCTGCCGAAAATCGAACGGCACCTGCTCGTCGAGCCGACGGCGGTCGAGCCCCTCTACGACGATACCCGGATCCTCTATCGGGTCTCGCCTTTCGAGGTCAAATACTATCCCTACGAGTTCTGGGCGGAACGGCCGGGAAAACAGGTGAGCGCCGCGATGGCCGCGTATCTCCGGAAAAAGAAGGTTTTCCTGTCGATCGCGCAGGGACCGATGAAGGAAGTGCCGGAGATCATTCTCCGGACGCGGGTCCATGTCCTCGAGGAGATCGACAACCCGGATGGCTGGCAGGCCCGCCTGGCGATGGACATCGAGTTCGTGGATGCCAAGTCGGGGCAGGCGCTCCTAGTCCGGTCCTTCGACAGGAAGGAGAAGATGGCGGGCAAGCAGGTCGGGGAATTCCCGCCCGTCTGCGCGAGGATCCTCGACGAGGAGCTGGGCAAGGCCGTCTGGGAGCTGGCCCGGGCGCTCGAGAAAAAAAGCGATTAAAGGCCGCGGCGGTCGTCTACCGGATACTCGACTCTCCGGTGGCGGAAATGGAAGACGGCAAAGAGGACGGCCAGGACGGGAAATATGATCAGGCTGGCCTCGGCGCCCATCGGCCCTCCGGTCAGCCATTTGGACCCCCTCGTTGCGGAATCAAGAAGGTGATTTGGGACCGGCAGGCCGCCCTTGTTGCCGGTGTTTGGAAACCCGAAGACAAACATCGACCCGAAGTTGAACGCCCAATGCCAGCCGATGGCGAACCAGAGGTTTCCCGTGCGCCGGACCGTCACACAGAAGAAGAGGGCGATGAGGGAGACGCTCAGGCCGTCGACCAGGGTCTCGTTGGGCTTCTGGGCGTAATGGAGATAGAACCCGAAAAGCGCGGACAGGACGACCGCGGCCGGCCAGAAACGGATCCCGGAAGCTAGGGTGAAGAGCTCATAGCCGCGGAAGACGAGCTCCTCGACGAGAGATGCGAGCAGGAATGCCGCGGCCCAGAGCAGGGCATAAAGGAGAATATCCGAACCGCGCAGGGCCAGGCCGCGCACCGAATATCCGCCGGCCAGGGCCATCAGGCCGGCCACTGCGCCGATCGTCGCCAGTCCCCAGATGCCCCCTTGCCAGAAGAGGCGCCCGAACGACCCTCCGCCGGCTGAAGCCGTAGTCCGCGAATCGGCGGCGCTCGATCCTGGCCATGAGAAAGACGCAGGCTGCGGACCCCGCGAGCGACACCGCCTCAATGAGGATGAAGTTGGCCGCGGTCCATTCCGGCTCCTTTCCCACTGCGGGGACAAGGATGAGCTTCATCAAAACGCCGAAGGGATTGAAGGCGACGTTGAAAATGAGAAGACGCCAGCCGGCCCGGAGGCCCCAGGGCCCGAAGAAGATCTTTTTTAGACCCGCGTCCGAAGCGTTGCCGGTCATGGGCCAGCCTCCTTCAGATTCTTTCCTTCAGCCATTGGCGCTCGATTTCCTCGAGAGTCTTCCCCTTGGTCTCGGGCAGGTAGAAGATCATGAAGACGAGATCGAGCCCGCACATGACGGCGTAGAGCCAGAACGCCGCCGATGAGCTGAGCTTGTCTGAGATGACCGGGAAGGTCAGCGTCACCGCGAAATCGGCCAGCCAGAGGAGGAGCGTCGCGATGCCCATGGCCGCCCCGCGCATCCGGATGGGAAAGATCTCCGCCATGACGACCCACACCAGGGGCCCCATGGCCGAGGCGAAGAACGCGATATAGAGAAGGATGATGAACAGCAGCGCCGACGCCGGCAGGAACTGGGACTTGAACGCCGCGCCGAGGAGGACGAGCGAGAATCCCATCCCGCCCGTGGCGACGAGGAGGAGCGGCCTCCGCCCGACGCGATCGGCCAGGACGATGGCCACGACCGTGAAGATCATGTTCGTGAATCCGACGATCGTCGACTGGCCGATGGCCGACAGCCGGGCGAACCCGGCGCTCTCGAAGATCCTGGGCGCGTAATAAAGGATGGCGTTGATGCCCGTGATCTGCTGGAAGACGGCCAGGACGATGGCGATGAAAAGCGGCCGCCGGAAGCCGGGCTGGAAGAGCTCGCCGAAAGACCCTTTCTCCATGGCCAGGGTTTCCTTGATTTCGCGGATCTCCCGCGCGGCGCTCTCGGCGGTATTGACCCGGGCGAGGACGCGGCCGGCTTCCTCCTCCCGGCCGCGCTTCAACAGCCAGCGCGGGCTCTCCGGCACCCGGAGGAGGAGCAGGAAAAAGATAACGGACGGGATGGCCCCCGTCGCGTACATGTAGCGCCAGTTCGACGGCCCCGAGCCGGCAAAGATCCAGTTGACGAAGTAGGCGAGGAGGATCCCCGTGACGATGGCCATCTGGTTGACCGAGACGAGCGCGCCCCGGACCCTCGCCGGCGCGATCTCGGCGATATAGAGCGGCGAGAGGACTGCCGCCGACCCGATGCCGAGGCCGCCGATGAACCGGAAGATGACGAACTCGGTGATCGTCCGCGGAATGGCGCAGCCGACGGCCGAAATGAAGAAGAGGACGGCCGATATGAGCATGAAGCGTCGCCGGCCGATCCGGTCGCTGACCGGGCCGGCCAGCCCCGCCCCGAACATGCAGCCGATGAGGACGACGCTCACGGCCCAGCCCTCTTGGAGCGAGTTGAGCGAGAATTGTTCCTTCATGTACCGGGTGGCGCCGGCGACGATGGCCGTGTCGAAGCCGAAGATCAGGCCGCCGATGGCGGCGACCACGGTGACGGCGATGACATAGAACGTGGCCTTCTTCATGCCCTATTTTCCGTTGAATTCTTTGACGGCGTCGAACATGGCGACGATGTTCGAAATGGGGACGTTGGCCTGGATGTTGTGGACGGCGTTGAAGACGAACCCGCCGCCCCTGCCGAAGACCTCGCACCGCCGCAGGACCTCGGCCCGAACCTCCTCGGGCGCGCCGAAGGCGAGGGTCTTCTGGGTGTCGACGCCGCCGCCCCAGAAGACGACGTCCTTGCCGAAGTCGGCCTTGAGCTTCTCGGCCTCCATTCCCGCGGCCGAAACCTGGACGGGGTTGAGAATGTCGAAGCCGCTGTCGATGAAGGCCGGGATGAGGGTCCGGACCGCGCCGCAGGAGTGCTTGAAGGTCTTCCAGGCCGTGTGTTTGTGGATCCAGTCGTTGATTCGCCGGTAATACGGCAGGTAGAGCTCGCGGAAGGTCGCGGGTGAACAGAAGGTTGACTGCTGAGTGCCGAAATCCGTGCCGCAGATGAAGGCGGCCTGGACCCTGTCACCGACCCTGGCGTGGATTTTCTCGAGGTTTTGGAGAGCGACCTCCGTCTGTTTTTCGAAAATGGCGCGGACGTAGGGCCGGCGGGTCAGGGTCGAGACGTACCATTCCTCGACGTCCCGGATGCCCTGGGGATGTTTGAGAAAAGGCGCGGGGACAAGGGCGATATCGCCGAGGGCCGTGCCGCCGAAATTGGCGATGACACCCCGGCCGGTGGCGGCGGAGGCCCGGCTCGACCAGTCGAAATAGTCAAGGGCCGCGCCGGAGACGGGGCCGAACTCCTCGAGGTTGTCCTCGGGGTTGAGCCTGGCGTCGTCGACCGGCTCCTGGCGGACGATAGTGTCGAAGAAGAAGCCGTTCTTGGGGAGGCGTCCGGAGGGCGGGGCGGACATATCGCCCTTGGGGTAGATGAGGGTATCGCCGTTCGAGTCCTTTGTCACCTTGAAATGTTCGGAGACGAGGACCTCCCGGCCGTTATCCATGCGCCAAGGCTTCCAGTTTTCGTTCCGGAAGCCGAAGATCGTCTCAAACCCCCAGACGCCCTCGACGTCGATCCCGAGGACGCGCTGGAGATCTTCGTCGATCCAGCCGAGCATCTGGTAGGGCTCGTGGACCTTGACAGGGCGCTTTTCGAGGCCATAGTGCTCTCGCAGGCCGATGACGCAGTTGACGTGCATGCCGGTGACGGCCGTCCCGTTGAAATCGACGGGGATCCGGTCGGGCTGGCGGTGGCTGAGCGCGGCGTCCAGGCGTTCTCGACTCGTCATCTTGGGCCTCCTCAGTTTTTCCCAGATTACCCATTTTGCAGCCTGTTTGCAATAACGGGGCCGGCAGGGAGCGGACTCATGGGAGCGTCCGGCAGGATTGCGGCGGAGGTGCTCGAAGCCGCAATTCTGGTAAATATCTGAAACGAGTCTTTGGTCTTTCTCGTCCCGGGCCGTATCCGAGCAGTAATCTTGGCCTCAGCCCGCTTGAGCGTGCTTGATGAACGTCCCGTTCCGGTATTCCCTGAAGGCCGTCCTGAGTTCCGCTTCAGTGTTCATGACGATTGGGCCCTGCCAGGCGACGGGCTCGCCCAGGGGCCTCCCCGACATGAGGAGGAAGCGGACCGGGGCCTCACCCGTGGTGACCCGGACATGGTCGCCGTCCTCGAACAGGACGACCGTGCGGTCGCCGAAGAAGGCGGGTTTGTCGAGATCGAAATAGCTGGCCGGCTCGACCTTCACGGCCGTCGCCTCGCCGGCCCCGGCGAAGCAGCCCTGCCCGTCGATGACGTAGGCGATCACGGTATGGCCGGGTGTCGTCGGATGGCTGAACGCCGAGCCGGGAGGGACCGTGACATCGAGAAACTCGGGGTCGGTCACGATGTCCCTGACCGGGCCGATCGTCCGTTCGACGCGGCCGCAGATGACACCGACCTTGGCCCCGCTCTTGAGGACGACCTCGGGAATATCCGCCCGCTTCACGTCCCGGTAGTGGGGGTCCATCATTTTCTGGGCGGCGGGCAGGTTGGCCCAGAGCTGGAAGCCGCCCATGCGGCCGTCCTTCCCACCCTTGGGCATCTCCTGGTGGATGATGCCGCTGCCGGCCGTCATCCACTGGACGTCGCCCGGGCCGATGACACCCTTGTTGCCCATGCTGTCGCCATGCTCGGCCGTGCCGCGGAGCATATAGGTGATCGTCTCGATGCCGCGGTGGGGGTGCCAGGGGAATCCCGGCAGGTACTTCGCCGGGTCGTCCTGGCGGAAATCGTCGAACATGAGAAAGGGGTCGAACATCGGTACCTCGCGGAAGCCGAAGCCGCGGTGGAGATGGACGCCCGCCCCCTCGAGCGTCGGCTGGCTCTTGAGAACCCTCCGGATCTTTCTCGCGTTTTTCATGGATGCCTCCCTTCTTCTATTCTACCAAAACCGACAAATGAAGGGGGCCGCTGGCAGCGACAATATAAGAATAATTTGCGGGCTAATCTTGGATCTTCTCTTCAGACTGCGGCCGCTTCCTGCTCACCCGCCGCATGATGAGAAAGACCGGGAAGCCGGCCGCGAAGAAGAGCGCGCTGTAGAGGGCCTCCCGGGGCTTGTTCAGGAGGACGTTCACCGACACCGTCAGCTGGAAGGCGATGAAGACGATCGGGACGATAGGATAAAGAGGGACGCGGTAGCCCGTGTACTCCTCGCCCGCCCGGCGCGCCTTCCGCCTCAGGACGAAGATCGTCGAGGCAACAAGGGCCACGGTGATCGTGTCGAGGAACATGACGTAATTGATGATGTTCTCGAAGGTCCCGAGCAGGAAAAGTGAAAGAAGGATCAGCCCGCCGAGGAAGGCCAGCCCGAATTCCTGGGTCTGGGTCTTTGGATTGACCTTCTGGAAGGCTGCCGGGAGCGTTTTATCCTCGGCCATGGCATAGTAGGCCCGCGGGATCTGCATCAGGGTGACATTGAGGAAGCCCATGGCCGAGAGGAAGATCGCCAGTGAGACGACGAGCCAGCCGGCGCCACCGAAGGTGGCCCGGGCCGTCTCCGCGGCGACGAGCTTGGCGGAGGCGACGCCCGGGATGCCGAGAGTCTTCACATAGGCGACGTTGATGGCGAGATAGCAGGCGAGGACGATGAGGATGCCGAAGAAGATGGCCCGCGGGACATTGCGCCGGGCGTTCTGGACGTCGGCCCCGAAGTTGATGGTGTTCTGGTAGCCGCCGTAGGCGTAGAAGACCGAGATGAAGGCCGCGCCTAGGGCCAGCCACCAGGAGCGCTCGGGGGGCAACGAGCCAGCGGTGAGGGGGGCCTTGGTCGAAACAAACGCGCCCGCGACGATGACGGCGATCATCCCGATCTTGAGCAAGCTCAGGACGTTTTGGGCCCAAGCGCCCGTCTTGATCCCGAGGTAATTTATGGTGAGGAGGATGAGCATGAGGACGGCTGCGGTGACTTGGACCTGGAGCCGGGTGGGCGTCGTCCCCGGGAAGACAATCGGGGTCAGATATTCGGCCCCGATGAGGGCCACCGCGGCGGCCCCGGCGCCGTTGAGGACGATGACGTTGGCCCAGTTGAGCATGAAGGCGACCATCGAGTTGTAGCTCTCGGCGACGACTTTGTAGTAGGAGCCGGGCTTCGGGAAGCGGCCGCCGATCTCGGCGAAGGTCAGAGCGCCGAGGAAGCCGGCGAGTCCGCCGAGAATCCAGGCGGTATAGAAAAGGGCGGGGGTGCGGGCGGCCGTGGCGACCATGGCCGGCGTCCGGAAGATGCCGATGCCGATGATGAGGCTGACGACGATCATCGTCGTGTCGAACGTCGTCAGCTTCGCTTTAATGGCCATCGCGGCGCTCCGTCACGAGAGTCCCATTGTACCTGGCGAGGCACGTTTTGCAAGCGCGCCGGCTTGAGTGGGAGCCGGGGGCTTTGATTTCTGGCAGGAGACCAGGAATGAAGCCGTGGCGATCCCGAGAATAAGGTTCCCAGTCATTTTTGTGGGACGCATCGGAGACCTCCTAAAGGAAGGTTATTTACCGAGGTCTTTGACGGCCTGCTCGATGCGCTCGAGAGCTTCGAGGAGCAGGGCCCGAGGGCAGCCGAAGTTGATGCGGACGAAGCCCTCAAGTTCTTTGCCGAAGGTCGTCCCGTCGCTGAAGTAGACGCGGGCTTTCTTCAGGAAAAAGTCGTTGAGCGCGGCGGGCTCGAGGCCGAGGCCCCGGCAGTCGAGGAGAGCGAGATACGTCCCTTCCGGCCGGATGAGGCGGATGCCGGGGACACGCTCGTCGAGGAATTTCTCCATGAGATCGACGTTCGCCTCGAGATAGGGCAGGAGCTCGTCCAGCCAGTCCTCCCCGTGGGCGTAGGCGGCCTCAAAGCCGACGATCCCGAAGACCTGGCCGAGCTCGAACCCGGCCCGCTCCGCCTCGTCTTCGAAGGTTTTAAGCAGGGTCGGGTTGGAAGCGACGACGGCGGCCGTCGAGAGGCCGGGGATGTTGAAGGTCTTGCTCGGAGCGATACAGGTGATCGTGCGGTTCGCTAGGTCAGAGGAAAGCGCGGCGAAGACATGATGCCTGTGGCCGCGATAGATGAGGTCGGCATGGATCTCGTCCGAGATGACGAGAAGGTCCCGGGCGACGGCGATCCGGCCCAGGGCCTCGAGCTCCTCCCGCGTCCAGACGCGGCCGACCGGATTGTGGGGGCTGCAGAGAATGAACATCCGGCCGGGGGCGTCGATCTTTCTCTCGAGGTCGTCGAGGTCCATGGTATATCGTCGGCCGTCGAACCGCAGAGGGTTCCGCACGACGCGGCGCCCGTTGTTCTCAACGGCGTGATAGAAGGGAAAATACACGGGTGTCTGAATGATCACGGGGTCGCCCGGCTTGGTGAAGGAACGGACGCAATAGTTGAGGGCCGGGACGATGCCCGGCGTCTTGGCCATCCACGACTTCGCCACTTCCCAGCCCTGCCGCCGCTTGAGCCAGTCGATCGCGGCCTGCCAGAAGGACGGGGGCACGAGCGGATAGCCGTAAATCCCGTGGGCGGCCCGGCGGCGGATGGCCTCGACGACCGCCGGCGGCGCCTCGAAGTCCATGTCCGCGACCCACATCGGGATCGCGTCTTCGACCTTGAGGACCTTGCGGGGATAGACCCACTTCAAGGATTCCGTTCCGTTCCGGTCAACGAGCTTGTCGAAGTCGTATTTCAAATGAGGAATTTTCCGTTCTTCGCGACGTATTTGCCTTTCGCCTTGATCGTCACCTTATCGACGAGGGCGTCGAAGTGGTACTTGCTCTTGTTCTTGCCGATGCCGTAGGAGTCGCCGATCGCGAAGTGGACCGTGCCGAAGGCCTTCTCGGCCTCGAGCATGTTGGGGCAGATCTTGGCCCCCTTGTTCGTGCCGATCCCGAATTCGCCGATGATCCTGGCCGTCTCGTCCGAGCCGACCGTCTTGATGACCTCGGCAATGCCCTTGCCTTTGAAGTCCACGAGCTTCCCGTGCTTGAACGTCATCTCCCCGTGGCCGAGCTTGTCGTCGATGAGGCTGATGACGATCTTCCCGGTGAACGTCTCCTCGACGGGGGCCGTGTAGCACTCGCCGGCCGGCAGGTTCCCGTGCATGTGCTTCTTGCTGATGTCGCCGTTGTCGTTGTCCCAGGCGCGGCCCTTGACGCTGAACTCGATGTGCGTGCCCGCCGGATTCTCGACGACGACGTCGTCGGCGTCCTTCATGGCCCGCATGACTTTCTTGGTGAACTTGTCCATCTCCGAGAAGTCGATGTTGACGAGCCGTTCCATCATGTCCCGGGTCAGGCCGGGCATCATGCAAATCCGCCCGGACTTGCCGCCCGCCGAGACCATGAAGCCCCGGAAGGGCTTTTCGGCGAACCGGCCCTCGAGCATGTAGACCGTGACCGAGGCGGTGCGGATCAGCTCCTTGAACTGCCGTGTCGGCCCGGTGATGGGCCGCAGCGTCTCGGTCATGAGGTAGGTCGTCGTCTCGGCCCCGGCCTGCTTGGCGTAGTAGGCGAGGGCCTCGGCGATCTCCATTTTCTGCTTGTCCGTGACCAGGAGGAATTTCTCTCCGGGCCGGAGCCGCAGGGCCTGGTTGATGGCCCGGTCGGCGGCCGAGTAAAGTTTATTCGGTTTCATGATGGACCTCCGTTCCTTTTTATTTCGTCCGTCGCGCGTCCCAATAGACGAAGCTGCAGAGCAGGACGAACGCGACGAGGCTGATGATCTGGCCATATCCCGTGAACCAGGCCGCGGGCGTGCCGTCCACCCAGCGCCCGTTCTCGAGGACCATCGGGACCCCGAGGCTGACGAAGTGGTCGAGCCTGGTCAGCTTGAGGACGGCCAGGACGATGCCCATCAGGGCGCCTCCGGCGATGAACCCGGAGGAGATGAGCGTGCCGCGGTTGTTCCGCCGCTCGCCGAGCTCCTTGTCCTTCGTCGAGCTCTTCACCAGGTGAGAGATGAAGCCGCCGACGAGAAGCGGGGTCGTCAGCGGCAGCGGCAGGTACATGCCCAGGGCGAAGGCCAGGGGCGGCACCTTGGCCAGCTCCGCGACGAGGGCGACCGAGGCCCCGATTGCGTAGAGGAGCCAGGTCACGGGCTCGCGCGACATCATCGATTTGATGACGGTCGCCATCAGGTTGGCCTGGGGCGCCGCCAGGGTCCCGCTCTGGAACGAGAAGGCCTTGTCCAGGATGTAGATGGCGATGCCCACGGTCAGGGCCGAGATGAGGACGCCCGTAAACTTGAACCGCTCCTGGTTGCGGGGCGTCGCCCCGAGCCAGTAGCCGATCTTGAGGTCGGTGACGAAGCTCCCGGAGATCGACAGGGCCGTGCAGACGACGGCCCCGATGAGGAGGGCGACGGCCATCCCCTGTTCCCCCGACAAGCCTGCCCCGAGGAGGACGACGCTCGAAAGGATGATCGTGATCAGGGTCATGCCCGAGACCGGGTTCGTCCCGACGATGGCGATGGCGTAGGCGGCGACCGTCGTGAAAAGGAACGAGAGAAGGATGCAGATCAGGACGCCGATGATGGCCAGCTTGAGGTTCGAGATCCAGAGGAAATAGAGGAAGAGGCCGGCAGCCGTGGCTAGGAGGCCCATGATGATCGTCTTCATCTTGAGATCGCGGTCCGTCCTCAGCTCCGCCGCCGCCCCCGCCTTCTTCCCCTTGAAGATCTCGCGGAAGCCCAGGGAGAACGACTTGATCATGACCGGCATGGACTTGATGATGCCGAGGACGCCGGCCATGAAGATCGCGCCGATACCGATGTTCCGGACGTAGGTGCTGAAGATCTGGACCTCGCTCATCTCGGGGATGGGAATCTTGCCGGGGTACAGGGCCCCGGGGAGGTGCTGGCCGAGGAACCAGATGGCCGGGATGAAGGCGAAGTGCGACAGGAGCCCCCCCGCCACGATGACCGCGTTGTAACGCAGCCCGATGACGTAGCCGAGGCCGAGGAAGGCCGAGAGGGCGTCGAGCTTGAGGACCATCTTGGTCTTGACGGCCAGGTTGTCCATAAAAGACAGGAAGCGGAAATTGATGAGCTCGTCCCAGGCCCGGACGCCGATGGCCAGGAACTCATAAACGCCGCTGATTCCGACACCCAGAATGAGGGCCCAGGCCTGTTTTCCGCCGGATTCGCCGGAGACCAGGATCTCGGTCGTGGCCGTGGCCTCCGGGAAGGGGAGCTTGCCGTGCTGCTCCTGGCAGAAGTAGCGCCGGAGCGGGATCAGAAAGAGGATCCCCAGGCAGCCGCCGAGGAACGTCGAGAGGAAGATCTTGACGATGTCCGTGGGCAGCCCCAGGATGTAGAGCGCCGGGATGGTGAAGATGGCGCCCGCCACCAGGGCCCCCGAGGCGGCGCCGATCGACTGGAGGATGACGTTCTCGAGGATCGTACTCTTCCGCTTGTAGACATAGCCGATGCCGACGGCCAGGATGGCCACGGGGATGGCGGCTTCCGGGACCGTCCCCACCTTGAGCCCTAGGTAGGCGATCGAAAAGGTGAAGAACAGGGACATGAACAAGCCCCAGAGGACGGACCGGAGCGTGACTTCCGGGATGACCGCGTCGGCCGGCACGAAGGGCTTGTAGACCTGGCCGGGAGGGAGCTCCTGGTAGGCCTCAGGGGGGAGGGATGTCTTGGACGTCTCCATCTCGCTCTCCTTTCAAATAAGAAATGCCGTATTTGAAACGCAGGCGATGAGACTTATTGCTCTCCCGTGTACTTGGACAGGAGCTCGTTCGTCATCTTGAGGTAAAGGTCGGAGTTGACCCGGACCTTTTTCTCCTCCCGGGCCTGGGCCATAAAGGACTGGAGGAACTTGTTCTTCTTCTGGTCGAGGAGCGTCTCGCGCTCCGTGGCCTTGTTCTTGTCGAAATCGGCCCGGATCGTCTCCTTCCTGTCGAGAACGCGGAAGATCGCGTAGCCGTTCTCGACGGGGACGGGATCGCTGACCTTCTTCAGGGGGAGCGTGAAGACGAGGGTGTCGATCTCCGGATTTTCCCCGACCAGGCTCAGGTACTGCTCGCGCTTGTGGGTCTCGACGGTCTTGTACTCGAGTTTGAGCTTGCCGGCCTCGGCGTTCCAGTCGTCCTTGAGCTTCACCGTGATCTCCCGGAGCTTTTCCAGGGCTTTTTCCTTTTTCAGGCCGTCGAGGATGTCCTTCTCGACCTCGTCCCGGACCTCCTCGAGCTTGGCCGGCCGTTCGGCCTCGACCTTCTGGAGCTGGGCCAGGCCCGCGCCGGTGTAGGTGTAGATCGGCGACGAGATATCCTTGCCCTTGAGGGAAAAGAGAGCCTCGCTCACGGCACCAGCGCTATCGAAGTCCCCGAGGGCGTCGCCCTTCTTGAGGGCCCCCGTCGAGGCGATCTTGCGGCCCTCCTTCTGGACAGCCAGATCGAGGCTCTTCTCTTTCCGGGCCAGCTTCTCGATCCTCTGGACCCTGTCGGCGACGAGGGTCCGGGCCTTCTGGTCCTCGAGGATGGTCTTGATGGTCGCGCTCACCTCGGCCAGGGCCTTGGTTACGGCCGGCGTCCTTTCGGTCACCTTGAGAATGGCCGCGCCGGTGTCGGCGTCGACCACATCCGAGATCTTGCCCTGGTCGAGCTTCCCGGCGGCCTCGGTCTCCTTGGCCGACAAGGACCGCCAGTCCGCGAGGCCCCAGTCGCCGCCGGCCTTGGCCTTGTCGTCCTTGGAGTAGGTCTTGGCCAGCTCGGCGAAATCCGACCCCCCCTGGGCCTTCTTGACGACGTCCCGTGCCTGGGCCAGGATGGCCTCCTTGTCCTTGGCCGTGTAGGGCAGCCAGATCCGGCTGACCCGGAGCTTCTCCGGATCCCTGAACTGGCTGACGTTGCCCTTGTAGTATTTCTCGATATCGGAGCTTTCGACCTTGACGTCCTTCTTGGCGTCGTCAGTCTTCACGAAGACGTAGTCGGCGGTCCGCTTTTCCGGGACCCTGTAGGCCGAGGGGTTCTTGGCGAACCGGGCCTGGATCGCCGCCTCGGAGGGCTTGTCTTTCATTTCGACCCCGGAGGTCTCGGAGACCAGGTATTCGATCTTGGCCGAATCGTTCTGCTTCCGGTAGCTCTCCCAGGCCTCGTCGTCCGTGACGATGATCCCGGCCGTGAGGTAGCGGATGGCCTTGTTGACGAGGACGTCCTGATTCAGGTTGTCCTCGAACTCCTTGAGAGGGATGTGGTTGTAGTCGAGGACCCTCTTGTAATCCGCGAAGCCGACGAATTTCCCGTCCCTCTGGAAAACGGGGTAGGACATGATCCTCGCCCGGACCTCCTCGTCCGTGGCCCGGAGTCCCTTGTCCCGGGCGATCTGGAGGAGGAGCCGCTGCTGGACGAGCTGCTCGAGGGTCTGCTGGGGAATGTTGAGCTGTTGGATGAGGTTCTGGTTCAGCCCGCTGTACTGCTTCTTCATGGCCTCGAGGCGCTGCCGGAGGCTCTGGTAATACTCGTCGGAGGAGATTTGCTCCCTGCCCACGGTGGCCAGCGCGTTGGTCCGGTTGGCCTCGCCGAGCCGGCCGGCGCCGCCCCAGATAGCCCAGATGGAAATGATGAACGTGGCGACGATGATCCAGAGGATGGGCTTCAGCGCTTTCACGTTTTTTCTCATGGTCTTCAGCATAGGTACACCTCAAATCGGTCGCGGGCGGCCTCGTTCACCGTCCCGCCCGTTCTCTCCGCTCCCTCTCTTTCTCGAAAAGAGGACGCAGCTGTTCATAGGTCGTATCCAGGTCTTCGATGAAGACCCGGGTCCCGCCGACCAGGGGCATGAAGTTCGAGTCCCCGGTCCAGCGGGGGATGACGTGGACATGGTAATGACCGGCGACCCCGGCGCCGGCGCTTCTCCCCAGGTTCATTCCCATGTTGAAGCCGTGGGGCTTGTAGCAGGCGCCGAGAACCCGGAGAGCAACCTGGAGGAGGTCGGCCAGCTCGGCGCTTTCCTCCGGCCGGGCTTTTTCGAAGTCCGCCAGGTGCCGGCAGGGGGCGATCATCAGGTGGCCCGGCGTATAGGGGTAGCGGTTGAGCATGATGAAGTTGCGGCGGCCCCGGAAGAGGATGGTCGCCTCCCGGTCGTCGCCGGCCTTCAAGGCCTCACAGAAGATGCAGGCCTTCAGGCTCAGGGCCTTCCGGACGTAGCCCGCCCGCCAGGGCGCGGTGAGATAGCGCATTATTTATTGATCATCTCCTTGAGGAGCTTGCTCGGCTTGAAGTAGAGGACCTTCTTCGGCGGGACCTTGACCGGCTCGCCCGTCCGGGGGTTGCGCCCGGAGCGGGAGGTCCGCTTCCGGAAGCGGAAGCTCCCGAAGCCGCGGATCTCTATCTCCTCCCCCTTGAGGATGGCCTCGCGGATCGTTTCGAAGAAGAGGTTGACGCCTTCCTCGGCCTCCTGCTTGGGGATGCTCAGCTCCTGGGAAATCTTGTTGATCAGGTCAGCTTTTATCATGAGAGCCCTCCTTTTTGGTTCCTCGTTTCAAAGCGTTGAGATCCTTCAGTTGATCCTTCATGATGTCGCCCAGCGTCATCCGGTCGTCCTGGGAGTCCATGTACTTCTGGAACTCCTGTTTCTGGATGTCGAACTGGGCCTGCTTGAAGCTCAGGGAGATTTTCTTGGCCTTGGGGTTGAGCCGGATGATCTTGGCGTTCCGCTCCTCGCCGGCCGCGAATCCGTCGGACGGCTTCTCGATCTTTTTCTCGTCGAGCTCGGAGGTGAACACGACGCCATCGATCCCGGGGACGATCTCGACGAAGACGCCGAAGTCCGTGATCCGGACGATCTTGACCTTGATGATGTCGCCGACCTGCTGCCGGCTGAAGAAATCCTCCCAGATGTCGCCTTCGAGCTGCTTGATCCCGAGCGAGACCTTCTGGCGTTCGACGTCGATGTTGAGGACGAGGGTTTCCACCTCCTGGCCCACCTGGAGCTTCTCGGACGGGTGCTTGATCTTCTCCCAGCTGATGTCGGAGATATGGACGAGCCCCTCGATGCCCTTCTCGACCTCGACGAAGGCGCCGAAGTCGGTCAGGCTCGTCACGGGGCCTTTGACCCGGGCCCCGATCCCGTGCTTCTGCTTGAAGATCTCGAGCGGGTGGGGGGAGGCTTGCTTGAGGCCCAAGGAGATCCGCTTGGTGGTGGGATTGACCTCGAGGATGCTGACCACGACCTCCTGCCCGGGGGCCAGGACCTTCTTGGGGTGGACGAGCTTCCGGGACCAGGTCAGGTCGGAGATATGGACGAGCCCCTCGACGCCTTTTTCGAGCTCGACGAAGGCGCCGAAGTCCGTCAGGCTCGAAACCTTGCCCGTGATCTTCTGGCCGGCCTTGTATTTCTCGGCGATGTTGGCCCAAGGATCGGGGGTCAGCTGCTTGAGGCCGAGGGAGATCTTCTCGTCTTTCTCGTTGAAGTCGAGGACGACGACCTCGACCTCCTGGCCGACGGCCAGGAGCTCGGACGGGTGATTGATCCTCCCCCAGGACATGTCCGAGACGTGGAGAAGGCCCTCAATGCCGCCGATATCGACGAAGGCGCCGAAGTTGGTCAGCGTCCGGATGCGCCCGGCGATCTTCTGGCCTTTGGCGATGTGGCCGAAGATCTGCCGTTTCTTCTTTTCCCGTTCGTCCTGGAGGAGGAGCTTGCGGGAGAGGACGGCGTTCTCGCTCTTGCGGTCGAACTTCATGACCTTGAACTTGAGGCTCTGGCCGATCAGGGACGACGGGTCCTTGACGGGCTTGATGTCCAGGTGGGACTCGGGGAGGAAGGCGAGGATGCCGACGTTGACGTTGAAGCCGCCGCGCGTCTTGTCCACAATCGTGCCGGTGACCCAGGTGTTGTGCGTGTAGGCCTTTTCCAGGAGGTCGACGGCCCGGACGCTGTCCGCCAGCTTCTTGGACAGGACCAGGTAGCCGTCCTTGACGTCCGTCCTCTCGAGCATGGTCTCGATCTCGCTCCCGGGCCGGAGCTCGGCTAGGGCCTTGGGGTCCTGGAATTCCTCGAGAGGGATGGCCCCCTCGGTCTTGAAACCGATGTCGACGAGAATATGGGTGGCGGTCTTCTTGATCACCCGGCCCTTGATGATCTTCCCCAGGGTGATTTCCTGGTTGCTGAACTGGTAGCGGTCGAGCAGGTGTTCGTAGTCTTCGGATGACATCTTGTCATCGCGGTCCGGGTGTTTGGCTGGATCGGTCATGGCACGTTTACTCCCTCGCTGGATTCTGTTGGAAGCTCCGTTCGATGGCGTCGACGGCTTCTTGGACCGCCTCGGGGGGGGTCGAGGCCCCTCCGGAAATCCCAATCGTCTTCGCGCCCCGGAGCATGGCCGGGGTGATCTGCGTGGCGTTCTCGATGAAGAAGGTCCGGGGCTGGATGCGCTTGGACATCTCGTAGAGCCGGGTCGTGTTGGAGCTCGTCCGGCCGCCGACGATGAACAGCGTGTCGACCCGGCCGGCCAGATCGGACGTCGACCTCTGCCGGGTCAGGGTCGAATCGCAGATGGTATTGTAGACGGTGAGCTCCCGGGTCTTTTCGACCAGGGCGGCGGCGACCCTCCGAAAGGACCCGAGGTCGTGCGTCGACTGGGCCAGGACGGCCCGCGCCTTCCGGGAGGGGAGCGCGCGCGCCTGGGCCTCGTCCTCGACGACGACGCCCTTGCCGCGGCTGTGGCCGAGGAGGCCGCGCGTCTCCGGATGGTTGCGGTCGCCGACGATGACGACCTCCCGTCCCTTCCGGGCCAGGGCCTCGACGAGCCGCTGAATCTTCCGAACGATAGGGCAGGTGGCGTCGACGACGTCGATCTTCCGGCGCCGGAGGCGGCGGTAGATCTCGGGCGAGACCCCATGGCTCCGGATGATGACGGTGCCCTGCCGGACCTCGTCCGGCTCCTCCGCCGACTCGATGCCCTCGGCCGCGAGGTTGGCGACGACCCGGGGGTTATGGATGAGGTCCCCGAGGGTCACGACCTTGCCGGACTTGACCCGGCGGGTGCGCCGGGCCATGGTCAGGGCCCGCTTGACGCCGTAGCAGAGTCCGCTCTCTTCGGCTATGATGATTTCCATGTTTCTACGATCCGAGAAGAATGACCTATCCTATCTGAGGCGCCCCCCTTTGTCAACTCTAAGTATAGGCGGAATCGATACTTAGGAGCTATCCCTCGGACGATTTCTCCTCCTGGAGGATCTTCCCGATCTCCTCCTCCGAGGGTAGCTCGTCGAGGCTGTTGAGCCCGAAGTACTGGAGGAAGCGCTCCGAGGTCCGGTAGACGAGCGGGTTCCCCGGGGCCTTTTTCCGGCCGATGATCTTGATGAGCTTTTTTTCGAGGAGCGTCTTCAGGGTGTAGGTCGAATCGACGCCCCGGATCGCCGAGATCTCGGCCTGGGTCACGGGCTGATGGTAGGCGATCCCGGAGAGCGTTTCGAGCGCGGCCGACGAGAGCTTGTTCTTCCGCTCGATTTGGAGGAGCCTGCGGACCCAGCGGTCATGCTCCGGCCGGGTCGAGAGGATATAGCCGCCGCCCGTATGGACGACCTGGATCCCCCGTCCGGCTGCGGCGTAATCCTGGAGAAGCTCGTCCGTGGCGGCCTGGACCTCCTCGTCGGGCGCGCCCTCGAGAACGGCCTTGATCCGGACGAGGGTCAGCGGCTCCTGGGAAATGAAGACCAGGGCTTCGATGATGTTCTTCAGATCGCTACTCATGATGTCCCGTCCTGCGCGCGTCTTTGCAGAGCCAAACCCGGATGGTCTGGAAGAGCTCGTCCTGGACGGCGACGGCCTGCCGGGATTTGACGAGCTCGAGAAGGCAGAAAAAGGAGACCAGGGCCTCTTCGAGAGATTCCTGGGTCGCGAAATAGGCCAAGAAATCCAGGACCTGCCCGTCCCGGAGGAGGCCGAAGAGCTCCTTCATCTTCTCCTCGTAGGAGACGTCCCGGCCCCGGATAACGCGGGTGTCCTCCGCGGACCTCCGCTTCATCATGAGGAAGAAGGACTCGGCTAGGTCGAAGAGCGAGACCTCCGCGAAATCGAGCTCGCTCTCGCCGGGCAAGGGCGGGAGGAAGGTCCGCTTCCACTGGAGGATCTGGTCCTCCTCCCTTTCGCGGAGGAGGGAGCAGGCCGCCTTGATCTTCTGGTATTCGAGGAGGCGGTTGACGAGGAGCTGCCGTGGGTCCTCCTGTTCGGCCAGGTCGGTCTCGCGGGGGAGGAGCATCTGGGACTTGATGTAGATGAGCAGGGCGGCGATGAACAGGAACTCGGCCTCCCGGTCGAGGTTGATCTGGCCCTTTCCGTTGAGGTAGTCGAGGTAGTCGCGGGTGATCGCGGCGATGGGAATGTCGTGAATGTCGATCTTTTTCTTCCGGATGAGGAAGAGGAGGAGGTCGAGGGGACCCTCGAAGATATCGAGCCGGACTTGGTAGCCGTCCCGGGCCTCAACGGAGACGGGCCCGGCCGGGATGTCTTCGATCGGGATGGTGTCGGGGGCGTTTTCGGGCATGCTATCGGATCAGGTACTGGATCAGGCGCTGGACGGGACTGAAGATGTACGTGAGGACATTTGTATAGACGAGGATGATGATGACGATCAGGCCGTAGGGGCGGAGGCGGTCGTATTTCGCGGCGGCTGAATCGGAGAGGAGGCCGGAGAGGATCCCGCTTCCATCGAGGGGTGGCACGGGGATGAGGTTGAAGATCGCCAGGGACATGTTGATCAGGATGGTGAAGATCAGGATCAGGAACAGTCCGCCGATGGGTTTGGCGAGGAACGAAGTGCCCGGGACCCTCGAGGTGAGAGTCTTCAAGGCGAGGAAAAGGACGAGCGCGGCGGCCGCCGCCGCCAGGTTCGCGATGGGCCCGGCGAAGGAAACCCACAGGTAATCCCGGCGAGGGTGGCGCAGGTTGTAGGCGTTGACGGGGACGGGCTTGGCCCAGCCGAAGGCCGGCTGGTGGGCGAGGATGAGGACGAGGGGAAGGATGATGGTCCCGATGAGGTCGATGTGGGCCAGCGGATTCAGCGTCACGCGGCCCGCGGCGTAGGCGGTCGGATCCCCCATTTTCTGGGCTGCCCAGCCGTGGGCGGCCTCGTGGATCGTGATCGCGAAGAAGACCACGAAGATCTGGATGATTGTCGATGCGATGTCCATATGGATCCGGCTTAACCGAATGTATGTTATAGCATACCGGAGGGAATCAGTAAATAAGGCCGGAGACGCGGACTCGGCCTCTATCGGATGGGATCTTCGATGGCCACGTCGTAGCCCTCGCGGATGGGCGGGGACGCCAGGATGTTCATGAACTTGATGAGCTGCTCCTGGTAATATCGGTTCTCTTCGTTGGCCGTGGCGACCTTTTCGCTCTCCCAGAATGTCACGACAACGCCCTTATCCCCCTTCCAGTCCACCAGGACATACGATCCCTGGTATCCTTTCTGGGTCTTGGCGGCGGGAAGGACGCTGTTTTTATAAATCCGGACGGCCTCCTCCGCTTTCCCTTTCTTTGCGGCCAGTATCGTTACCCGTGCATACATCTTACCCCCTCCTCATACATCTATCCTTCTAATAAGATAAACCCGGAGAGCCCCGGAGTCAACCGCCGCCGCAGAGAAAAAAGGGGACGGTCCTGTTTTTTCCCAGCTCTGCGGGAAATTCCGGCTCGAACGAAGACGGGAAAACAGGACCGTCCCCCGTTTCTCAGAAGGAGAGGGCGCGAAAGACGGGCTTCCCTTCAAAGAGCGTCAGCAGGACCTTGGCCTTGTGAATATCGGACGCCGGGATCTTGAAAAGGTTCCTGTCAAGGACGATGAGGTCGGCGGTCAGGCCCGGCGCGATGGAGCCCCGGGCGGTCTCTTCGTGGCTCAAGTAGGCCCCGTTCGTCGTGTAGGCCGCGAGCATGGTCGGCAGGTCGACGATCTCCTCGGGAATCCAGGCGGGCCCCGGGGGACCTTCCGGGTCGCGCCGCGTCACGGCCACCTGGATCGCGTCGAGGGGATTGGCGGATGAGACCGACCAGTCGCTTCCCCCGACGATGACGGCCCCCGTCCTGACGACGCTTCCGATCGGGTAGAGCCAGCGGGAGCGGCCGGGGCCGAGGATCGGGATCGTGAGTTGGGTGATATAGGGGTCCGCATAGGCCCAGAGGGCCTGGAAATTGGCGACGACGCCGAGGGCCTTGAACCGAGGGATGTCGGCCGGGTCGATGAGCTCGAGGTGACAGATGTGGTGGCGGAGGTCCCTCAACCCGTTGGCCCGTCCTGCGGCTTCCATGGCGTCGAGGGTCATCCTGATGGCCCGGTCGCCGATGGCGTGGACGTGGATCTGGAAGCCCGCCGCGTCAAGGGCGATGGCCAGACGGTCGAACGCCCCCGGCTCGAGAAGCGGCAGCCCCCGGTCTCCGGGCCGGCCAAGGTAGGGCTCGAGGAGGGCGGCCGTATGGGACTCGATGACTCCGTCGGCGAAGATCTTGGCCGTCGTGGCCCTGAGATGAGGACCCCGATATGTCTCCCGCAGCTTGACCAGGCGGTCGACCTCCGACGGCCCCTTGTCTGTGTCGACATGGAGCGAGGCCAGGACCCGGAGGGTCAATTCCCCGGACTTATCGAGGGCGGAATAGGCGCCCAGGATCTTTTCGCCGGCGTTGGCCTCGATGATCGAGGTGATGCCGAACCGGCGGGCCATCTCGAGCCCCGCCCTTAATCCTTTTATATAAGCGTCGGCGCCGAGCTCCGGGATGTGCTCCTCGACGAGACCCCCAGCGCTCTCCCGCAGGGTCCCCGTCGGCTCGCCGGTTTTCGGGTTGCGCTCGATCCGGCCGCCCGCGGGGTCGGGCGTATCCCTGGTGATCCCCGCGATCTTCAGGGCCCTCGAATTGACCCAGGCCGAATGGCCGTCGGCCGCGCTCAGGCAGGCCGGCCTGTCGGGAACGAGCTTGTCCAGGTCCTCCTTGGTCGGGTTGGCCGCGGGGAAGACCGGCAGCTCCCAGCGGCCGCCGGTGATCCATTTCTCATCGGGGCGGCTGGCCGCATAATCCTTAATCCCGGCAAAGACGGCCTCCCTGGTCTGGAGACCGCCGAGGTTGCACTGGCTGGTTTCGATTCCGCCCTCGATGAGGTGAATGTGGGAATCCTGAAAGCCGGGCAGCACCATCCGGCCGCCGAGGTCGATCGTTTTCGTCCCGGAGCCCTTGAAGCGGCCGGCGCCCCTGGCCGGGCCCGCGTAGACGATTTTGTCCGCCGTCACGGCCACGGCCTCGGCCCAGGGCTGGGCCTTGTCCATCGTGTAGACCGCGCCGTTCATCAGGATCAGGTCCGCCGGCCGGACCGCCTCCTTCCGCCCGCAAGAGACGGAGACCAGGACGGCGGCGATGAGGAGGATGGCCGGGATCCATGCCCGCGACTTCGGAGCTGGAACGACAGGAGGAGCGGCTTTTTTCGGAGTTCGGTTCATGCGCGGTCTCCTTTCGGCGTCGATCATGAGCGGTCGCGACCGCATGGCGGAATTATATAGAGAAGGAATAGGGCGGGCAACACTCCTCGATTTGGGCCGAGGGGGTGGCCTCCCCTCCAGCTTAATTTACAGGAACGGAAGGTAATGCTCGATCTCGTAGTCGCTGACCTGCTTGTCGAACTCCCCGGAGACGTTCTTGCCGTATTCCTCGACTTCCTTCTTCTTGTTGGCGACGAGCTTCTGGAAGATGTGGTCTCCCAGGGTTTCCCGGACCAGCTCGCTTTTTTCCATGAGCCTGACGGCCTCATCGAGGTTCCTGGGCAGGACCCGGATCTCGAATTTCTTCTGGCGCGTCCCGCTCATGTGGTAGATGTTCTCCTCGACCGGGTCGACGAGGCTCTCCTTCTTCCGGATGCCGTCGAGCCCCGCGGCCAGCATGACGGCGAAGGTCAGGTAGATGTTGCAGGCCGGGTCGGCCGCGCGGAGCTCGATCCGCGTTGCCCGCTCCTTGCCCGGCTGGTATTCGGGGACACGGATGTAGGCGGACCGGTTTTTCTGGCCCCAGGCGATATAGACCGGAGCCTCGTACCCTTCGATGAGCCGCTTGTAGGAGTTGACCCACTGGCTGAGGACGGCCGAGATCTCCCGGGCATGGGCCATGACCCCGGCGATATAATGGCGGGCTAGGTCGGAGAGATAATACGAACCCTTTTTGTCGAAGAAAAGGTTCTGACCGTCCTTCCACAGGGATTGATGGACGTGCATCCCGCTCCCGTTCTGGCCGTTGATGGGCTTGGGCATGAACGTCGCGTAGAGGTCATGCATCCGGCAGACTTTTTTCACCATGTAACGGAAGATCATGCCCGTGTCGGCCATTTCCAGGGCGTCGAGATAACGGAGGTCGATCTCGTGCTGGCTTTGGGCGACTTCGTGATGGTCGTACTCGGTCTCGATGCCCATCTTGTGGAGGAGGAGCTGGATCTCCTTCCGGATCTCCCCGTAGCGGCCGCTGAAAAAGTAGCCCCCGACGTCCGTCGGCACCGGCTCCTCGCTCGACGGGAAGATGAAGAACTCGAGCTCCGGGCCGCACTTGAAATCCTCGATCCCGATCCCCTTGCGGGCCTTCGCAAGGGTCTCTTTGAGGACGGCCCGGCTGTCGCCGACATAGGGTTTCCCCTCGGGCGTAAGGATGTCCCCGAAAATGACCGCCTCGCGCCAGCGGACGCCTTCTTCGAAGCCCTTGTACACCCAGGGGAGGAGCCGGAAGGTCCTCGGGTCAGGCTTGATGACCAGGTCGCTCTCCTCGATCCGGACGAACCCCGCGACCGAGGAGCCGTCGAAGCCCTTGCCCTCCGAGAACGCCTTTTCGAGCTCGCTCGCCGGGATCGCGAAGTCCATGGGCCGGCCCAGGATATCGGGGAAGACGATACGGATGAACTCGATCTCGTGGCCGGGGTCCAGGACGGCGCCGAGGACGTCCTTCTCGTCCCGCATGCCGAACGCTTTGAGGGAGCTTGTCGCTGGCATTGCCATGTTCAGACCTCTCTTTCGCTAATTTAGTATGTCAAGATACTTACATTAATAGGTATCAAATGTCAAGATATTATAATAATTAGTTGACAATTGATTTAAAATGTGTGAATAATGATGATTATTGGAGGAAAGCCTATGATCGATGAACTGGACCGCAAAATCGTTTGGGCCCTGAACGCCAACGCCCGGAAGAGCTTCCGGGAGGTGGCCAAGGAGGTCGGGACCTCGGCCACGGCCGTCATCAACACGGTCAAAAAGCTGGAGGCGGCCGGGGCCATCAAGGGCTACGTCCCGGTCGTGAACCCCGAGTACTTCGGGATCAACCTGATCGCCATCATCGCCGTCCGCATCTCGAAGGGCAAGCTCCTCGAGACGCAGAAAAAATTCGCCCAGGACCCGCGCGTGGCGGCCGTTTATGACGTCACCGGCGAGTGGGACTCCTTCATCATCGGCTATTTCAAGGACCGGGAGGACCTCAACCGGTTTATCAAGAAGCTCTTGGGCTTCCCCTTCGTCGACCGGACCGTGACCCACATCGTCCTCAATGTCGTGAAAGAGGAGCGCCGCGTCGCGGTCTAGCCTTCCCGAAGCGTCCTTCGAGGGACTTGGGCTTCGGAGAAGGCTGAGGCCACCTCCGGAGCCCGACTATGGATTCTTGACAGAATCCGCAGTTGTGCCATAATCAAATTTTAAGAACCGCGAAGGAGCAGGCGATGACGAAAACGACCCATTTCCCGATCGGCCACCACTACATCGTGGAGGCGTCCGGCTGCGACCCGAAGATCATCGGGAGTGTCGAGAAGGTCCAGCAGATCCTGGTGAAAGCCGCGGAGATCGCCGGGGCCCATGTCTGGTCGATCTCGTTCAACAAGTTTCCGCCGCACGGGGTGAGCGGCGTCGTCGTCATCTCCGAGTCACACATCTCGACCCACACCTGGCCTGAAATGGGCTACGCTGCCCTGGACATCTACACGTGCGGGGCCAAGGTCAAACCCGACAAAGCCGTCGTCTACGCGGTCGAGGCCTTCAAGGCGGAAACGTCCCACATCACGGAGATTACCCGGGGGATCGACGAAGGGGACGAGATCTTCTATCACAGCTTCATCACCTGGGAAGAACATCTGAGGCGGGGGGGCGGGACGAAGGGCTAGGACAAAGACTTGGACCGGAAAGGCGGGCCGCAATGATCGTCGAATTCAGCGTCGTGCCCATCGGGGAGGGTGAAGAGCTGGCGGGGTTAGTGGCCAAGGTCATCGACATTATCGACCGCAGCGGGCTTCCCTACCAGCTGACGTCCATGGGGACCATCGTCGAGGGGGAGTGGGACGACGTCTTCGGCCTCATCAAGGAATGCCACCGGAAGATGAGGCAGGATGCGAGCCGTGTCTACACCCATATCACGATCGACGACCGGGATCGGGCCAGGGGCAGGATCCAGGGCAAGGTCGAGGACGTCGAAAAGACCCTGGGTCGGCGGCTCAAGACGTAGCACGGCTGTAAAGCTCCTTTACAGCCGGTCAAAATAAGGGCGTTCTTTTTTCCCGTAGACCCTTACCCCCCTCTTGGTTCAGAAGAGGGGACCGGCCCGCTTCTTGGCATAAAATATGCTTTTTAAGTTGTCGGCAGGAGCAGGGAACGATGCAGGACAAATTCCTCCCCTTTGATATAATGGTCATGGCCGTGAGAAAAACCGTCGTCCGAGGACTCCTCTTCTGGCTGTGGCTTCCGGCCCTCCTTTCCGGGGCCGGGCAGACCGCCCCGCCCCCTCCCCAGACGCCCGAAGCCTTCTTCTCCCAGATCCAGGGCCTCCTCCAAAAAAAAGATCTCCCTTCCTATCTCGCCGTTTTCGCCCCGGACCTGCGGGCCGGCGAGGAGGAGCGGCTGAACATCATCTTCGGCGATCTCAAGATGGAGTCCGTCAGACTGAAAATGGCCGGCAAGAAAACGGGAGACGATGTCGTGACGCGCCTCTACTGCCAGGCTTACTTCCAGAACGCCACCTCCGTGATGATCGAAACCTGGCAACTCTCCGTGGCCGACCGGGACGGGCGGTGGTCGGTCGTCGGCAAGGACATCCTGGGGACGATCAGCACGCTGTACAAGATCAGGATCCCCTCGGACCGGGCCGAGCACGTCCGCTCGGTCGACATCAGCCACCGTGACATCCGCCTGGCTTTCTCCGACGCCGCGATTTTTTACGACAACATCCCCGGCCTCGAAACGGCCTTTCTGATCATGGGGAAAGGGACTGTCCGCTTCTCCCCGTCCGACGCGATCGAACAGCACCAGCTGGAACTCCTCTACAAGAAGCGGTTCCTGGAGGACGACGTCGATTACGTCTTCGTCCGGTGCGCCGACGCGTTCGCCTCCTCCAACATCCGGATCGTCCGGGCCGAGGGGCTGCCGGCCGTATCCCAGGTCGAGAAGGACCGGGCCGCCGGCCTTTTTTCCCGGAACTATCCCCGTTCCTTCACGATCGAGAGTTCCCTCGGCAAGGAGCTCCTGTCCTTCCTGCCTCAGGGAGAAGAGGCCGTTTTCGATTTCAGGGGACGGCGGGCCGGCGAGCTGAGCTACATCTATTACCCGTTTTCGGAAGAAGAGGTGAACCTGTACGATCGCTCCAAGGAACGGATCATCAGCCTCTATAGCCCGGGCGAAGACAATGAGCCGAAGGCCAAACGGCTTTATGTCAGCTTCGTGGAAAAGTACGATATCGACCAGTACAAGCTCGACCTGAGCTACTCGCCCTCCGGATCCTATCTGTCGGCCAAGGCCCGGATCTCGATCGTCCCCAGGACCGATGACCTGGACTCCCTCAAATTCCGGTTCAACCCGGACTTCGAAATCCTCAAGGTCTGTGACCAGGAAAAACGTGAGCTCTTCTACACCCAGGACAAACTCAGGAAATTTCTTTATGTTTATTTCATCGACGCCCCGCCGATCGCGAAGGGGACCTGGATCGAGGTCTATTACCGGGGGCGGATGATCCCGCCCGCGCCCGCGACGGACGTCATCTTCCAGGCCGTCTCCAGGGACAAGCTGGTCTTCCGGCCCCGTTTCGAAACCTTCCTCTTCTCCCAGGCGGGATTCTGGTATCCCGCGCCTCCGGAGGAGACTTATTTCCGGGCCCGGCTGAAGCTCGTCATCCCGCCCGAGTACAAGTGTGTGGCCAACGGTGAGATGGTCGAGCGGGGCGCCTGGAACGAGATGGGCGATGTCGTCGAGATCGAAAAGGCGGGAAGCTCCGTATATGCGTTCGAGACGAGATCGCCCATCAGATATATGTCCTTCATCGTCGGGAAGTTCGACCGGCGCAAGGAAGGGACGGACCCGGTCCCGGTCGAGACCCTTGTCTCCACGGAGATCATGGATAGCGACCCCGCCCTCTTCGACCACGCCAAGGACATCCTGAACTACTACATCCGGTCCTTCGGCCCCTTCCCCTATGAGAAGCTGAGCATCGTCACGAGGCTCTTCCCCGTGGCCGGCGGCCACAGCCCCGCGTCTTTCGTCGTCCTGAACCAGATCCCCTGGATCGGGGACAATCCTTACCCGGTCACTTCGAACAACGCGGTCAACCTCTCGGGCTGGGACGAGTATTTCCTGGCCCACGAGATCGCCCACCAGTGGTGGGGGCAAGGCGTCTCCTTCGCCACGTACAAGGACCAGTGGCTGAGCGAAGGCCTGGCCCAGTTCGCGGCGGCCTCCTATCTCCGGGAGAAGTACGGGGAGACGGCCTATGGCGCCATCCTCAAGAAGTTCTCCCAATGGACGGAAAAGAAGTCTGCCAAGGGCCCCATCTCCCTCGGGTCCCGACTGAGCTTCTTCGATTTCGACGCTTACCAGGCCATCATCTATGACAAGGCGGCCCTGGTCCTGTTCATGCTCCAGGACCTTCTCGGCGGCGACGCCTTTTTCGCCGGCCTGAAGGAGTTCTACGCGAAGTTCAAGTTCAAGGCGGCCAGCACCGAGAATTTCATCGCGACCATGGAGCGTGTTTCGGGCCGGGACCTCAAGGACTTCTTCGAGGGCTGGTTTCGGTCCTACGAGCTGCCGAACGTCCAGACGTCCTGGTCCGAGGAGAAGGTCACTGGAGGCAGCCGGCTGAAGATCCGGGTGAACCAGGTCAAGGGCCGCTTCGTCTTTCCTCTCTGGATCGAATGGACGGCCGGTGGCGAGATCCACACCGAAATGGCGGTTATCGACCAGCCCAGCCAGGAGATCGTCCTGGCGGTCCCGGGGAAAGTCGACAAGGTCCGGATCAATCCCCGGCGGGCTGTTCCTGGGAGATTCTCCTAGAGCCCGTTCTCCGCCGGGCGGCGCGCCCCCCGGCTTCCGCTTAGGCCGCGTCGTCCTCCGTGTCGATCTCGAGCCTCTTGATCATTTCGTTCAGGGTCGTCGGCTTGACCCCGAGCAGCTTCGCGGCCTGTTTCTGGACCCCCTTGGTTTTTTTGAGGGCCGTCAGGATGACCTTCTTCTGGAAGCCCTGGGTCCTTTCCCGGAGGTCCAGGGACTCCTCGGGCGAGATCGGCCAGGCTTCGGGCAGGGCCTCTTTCGTCAGGAGGAAGGGGGGGAGTAACTCCCGGGTGATGATCTTGGACCGAGAGAAAACCACGGCTCGCTCGATGAGGTTCTCGAGCTCGCGGACGTTGCCGGGCCAGTCGTAGGCATCGAGGATTTCGAAGACGTCCTCGCTCACGCCCTCGACCTCCTTGCGGTTCTCCCGGGCGTAGATTTCGATGAAGTGCCTGACGAGGAGGGGGATGTCCTCCTTCCGCCGCCGGAGCGGCGGCAGCTCGATCTTGATGACATTCAGGCGGTAGAAGAGGTCCTTCCGGAACGTCTTCTGGGCGATCATCTCCTCGATGTCCGTGTTCGTCGCGGCGATGATCCTGACGTCGACCTTGATCGTCTCGGTCCCGCCGAGCCTCATGAACTCCCGCTCCTGCATGACCCGCAGGAGCTTGGCCTGGGTCTCGAGGTTAATGGACGAAATCTCGTCGAAGAAGATCGTCCCCCTGTCGGCCGCCTCGAAGAGCCCCTTCTTGAGGGCCACCGCCCCCGTGAAGGCCCCTTTGACGTGGCCGAACAGGTGGCTTTCGAGGAGGTCGGAGGGGAGGGAGCCGCTGTTGACGATGACGAACGGCTCGCCCTCGCGGTTGGAGTTCAGGTGGATGGCCCGGGCGACGAGCTCTTTTCCCGTGCCGCTTTCTCCCTGGAGGAGGATGGTGCTCCGGGTCGGCGCGGCCGCCTTGACGAGGTCGAAGACGGCCTGCATGGCGGGGCCCTTGCCGATGATGTTCGTGAAGCTGAACTTCTGGCGGAGCTCATCTTTGAGCCGGACGTTCTCCTCCTGGAGCCGCCTGCGCTCCACGGCCCTTTCGATCGTCATCAGCAGCTCGTCATGCTTGAACGGTTTCTGGACGTAGTCCAGGGCGCCGATCTTCATGGCCGAGATGGCGGACTCCACGGACCCATAGGCGGTGAGGATGATGACGGCGGCCGCGGGGTCGATCTTCTTGATCCTCTTGAGGACCTCGATCCCGTCCATCCCCGGCATGAGGAGGTCCAGGAGGACGACGTCACAGGATTGGGGGGCGTATTTTCCCAGGCCCTCCTCCCCTGAGGAGGAGATCTCGACCTCGTAGCCTTCGGAGGTCAGGAGTTGGCCGAGGACGTCATGAATGACGGGCTCGTCGTCGATGACGTGGATGATGCCTTTGCTGCTCATGGGTCATGTCCTGAATGGAAGAGTTTCCTGTTTTTGCCGGGCGTTCGCCCCCGCGGGGAGGGTGATGATGAAGACGGAGCCCTTCCCGACCTCGCTCTCAACCTCGATGTGGCCTTCGTGCTCCTTGACGATGGCGTAGCTGATCGAGAGCCCCAGGCCCGTCCCCTTGCCGATCCCCTTGGTCGTGAAGAAGGGGTCGAAGATATGGGCCAGGTGCTCGGGCTTGATCCCCGTCCCGGTGTCCGAGATCCGGACGACCGCCTGGTCGCCGGCTCCTGTCAGCCGGATGCCGAGCGTCCCGCCCTGGGGCATGGCGTCGAGGGCGTTGATGATGATGTTGATGAAGACCTGCTGCAAACGTTCGCCCTGGGCCTGGATGGGGGGGATCGGATTGAGCTCGAGCTCGAGGAGGATGTTCATGTTCTTGAGCTTGTAGTCGATGAGGGACAGGATCTCCTCGAGGCTCTCCTTGATGTTGACCCGGTGGAAGGACGTGTCCGAGGGGTTCCGGGCGAAAGCCAAAAGGTTCTTGATGATCCGGGCGACCCGGTCGGTCTGGGCCTCGACCTTTTCCAGGAGCTGGGCGTAGTGCGTGTCGGTCAGCTTCTTCTGCAGCATCTGGATGTAGCTCGAGATGCCGGTGAGGGGGGTGTTGATCTCATGGGCGACGCCGGCCGAGAGGAGGCCGATCGAAGCGAGCTTCTCCGAGGTCATGAGTCGCTGCTGGAGGCTGATCTTTTCCGTGATGTCCTCGAAGACAATGATGGTCCCGTAAGGCTGGAGGGCGTTGTCGAGGAGCGGAGTCCTGGCGATGTCGAAGATCTTCTTGCCCCCGCCGGGGATCTCGAGGGTGATCTCGCTCAGGAGCCGGAAGTCCTGCTGGGTTTCCTGTGGGAAGAGGGCCGAGTACGTTTGGGGGCCTAGGACCTCCTCGAGGCCTTTCCGGAGGGCCGCCTCTTTCCGCAATCCGATCTGGTCCTCCAGGACTCGGTTCCAGCCGATGATAAGCCCTCCCTGGTCGATGACGGCGACCCCCACGGTCAGGCTTTCGATGATGTTCTCGCTGTAGTCCTTGAGACGCTGCATCTCCATGGCCCGGACGCTCTCCCGGCTGTAAAGGTCGGCGTTCTCGAGGGCCAGGGCCGCCGACCCTGAGATGGTCGTCATCAGCTCCCAATCCTCGCTCGTGAGGAACGAGCCGTCCGCCTTTTTCCCCATGATGAGGCAGCCGATGATCTTGGACTCGACCTTGAGGGGGAGGAAATGGAAAAATCCCAGGCGGGCGAATCTGTCCAGCGACGCCTGGAGGGCGCTCGAACCCCTCGGCGAGAAAGAGGAGAGATGGTCCCTGCCCGTCATCTGGGCAAGCATCGGCTCGTCGAAGGCGATCCGGACCGGAAGCGGGGACTCCAAGCCCCGTGAGCTCAGGACCTCGAAGGACGCCCGGTCGTTCTCATCGGCCAGAAGCAGCGCGACAGTCTTCAGGGACAGGGCGTTGGCGATCGCCTCGAGGAGCGACTGGGCGAGTTTCTGGACGTTCCGCTCCCGGCTGAGCTCCCGACTGATGAACATCAGCGTTTTCCGGTACTCGTAGCTCTTCCGATAAATGGCCCGGTCGAGGAGGGTCTGAAAGAGCTTCTTGAGGGGGGTGAAGAGCGTGGCCCCGAGGATGATGGCGATGACCACCATGACCGCGATCTTGAGGCGGTTCTCCGAGATGAGCGTCGTCTGGGAGATGATGATGAAATAGAGAAAAGCGATGACGAAGAAAGAAAAGATCAGGGTCGCCGCCTTCTTGAGGATGACCTCGATGTCGACGAGCTTGTAGCGAGAGATGGAGTAGGTGAAGGTCAGGGGGACGAGCGCCTGGAGGAGGATCGTGAGCTCTGCGCCCGTGGACGGGACCCGGCCGATGATGAAGGGGATGACATAAAAAGCCATCGAGGGCAGGATCCCGAAGGCCAGGCCGTAAACGATGAGCCGGAGTTGTTTCTTAACGAGGATGCTCGGTGCCCGGAAGGTGCTGTGGGCCAGGATCCCCAGGGTGATGAGCGCGAAAAGGGCCAGCTGGACGAGCTCCAGGCGCTCGAGACCATCCTGGAGCTTCAGGGCCGCGACCTCGTTCCAGGCCTTTGGCAGGGGGACGTGGAGCCGGACGCGGGCCAGAAGGAGGATGGCGGCCGGCGAATAGATGAGGGAGAGGGTGACGGTCTTGTCCTTGAGGAATCTCTTCCTGAGGGGAAAGATCATGAAGAAATGGAGGAGGAGCGGTGGGAACGCCAGGAAGGCGACCTTGTCGATTCCGTAGAAAACGAGGTCGAGAGTGTCCAACTCCCCCGTCGGCGAAAAGATGTTGAAAGCCGCAAACGACAGGGCCAGGAGATAGAAGAAGATATAAGGCAGGGTCAACTGCATCTTCGAATTGATGAAGATGACAAGACTGATCACCAGGGTCGTCATCCCGACCAGAACGAGGTAGAAATAGATGAGATCCGGGCCCTTCTTCTGAGGGTAGAAATGCGGGTAGATCTGCTGGCCGGCGCGGTTGATCTCGTACCGGACTTCCTGATCGGACGTGGAGGCGATATAGAGGTTCTTGAAGAGGTCGATCTTTGTCCGGATCGGGATCTTATTGATCGCGGACAGGATGTCCCCTTCCCGGATGCCCGCCCGGAGGGAGGCGTCGCTCGTGGGGTCCACCCTGACGGCGGTCAGGCCGTTTCGGGTTTGTTTCCAGACGACGCCGTCGGTCACCTCTTTCCAGGTGGCCTTCCGGTAGACATTGAGCCCGCCCAGGACGAAAACCGCGAGAACGACGGCGAAGACCAGGACGGCCTGTTTTTTCATGGGTTCAACTCCGAGGGACCCGCACCATCGTCAATCCAAAAAATTGAATCCACTTCATAAAAAAAATATCCTAATCCAAGAGGTGCCGGGAGCCGGCCCTGATGGCCCATTTGACGGCCCCCTGGCCGAGGAGCTTCTTGATGGTCGGGTCCTCTTTCAGCCCCAGCGGCTGGGTACTCCTCGAGAGGAACGTGCTCATATAATCGTACTTGGGCTTCTGGACTTCCTGAGGAGCAGCCTGGAAGGTGGCCAGGGTGAGAATGCCAAGGAGGAGAGCAACAGCTTTTTTCACCTTATAAAAAATAGATCTTTCTTTCCCCTTTGTCAATCAGGAGGACCCCCGATTGACAAAATCATATGGGCTGGAATAGATTAAAGACAAAATTTGTTATCAGGGGCGTTTCCCAAGATGCCGAATTTCTCGTGCCGGGTCGCCGGCGAGGATGGAAGGATCGTCAACCGGGACCTCCTGGCCTCTTCGGCGGAGGAATGCCGGAGATCCCTCCAGGCGGACGGTTGCCTCGTCCTCTCCGTCCGGCGTGACTGGAAGGCTTTCCGGTCCCAGGGCCTCCGTTTCGGCCGGAAGATCAAGGAAAAGGACTTCATCCTTTTCAATCAGGAGCTGGTGGCCCTGATCAAGTCCGGCTATCCGATCCTCCGAAGCCTGGAAGTGATATCCGGCCGGCTCAAGAACGTCTACCTGAAGGAGCTTCTGACGAAGGTCGTCAACGACGTCAAGCTGGGCAGGGCCCTTTCGGAGGCGTTCCTCCCGTATGAAAAATATTTCGGGACGGTCTATACGGCGAGCCTGATGGCCGGGGAGAGGAGCGGAAATTTGGCCGGGGCCATCACCCGCTACGTCCAGTATGCCAAGGTCATCTCCCAGACGCGGTCCCGCATCCGGTCCGCCCTGGCCTATCCGACGCTCCTCATCATTTTCGGCTTCATTCTCTTCGGCGTCCTGGTCAACTTCATCCTGCCCCGCTTCTCGAGCTTTTATCAGGATTTCCAGGCCCAGCTCCCGGGGATCACGCGCATCATCATGTCCATTTCCATGGCCGTGAACGCCCACTGGTATGTCGTCCCGGCCGTCCTCGCCGCGGCTGCCGTTCTTATTTGGAGCCAGAGACGAAAGTCGGATTTCCGGCTGCGCCTGGACAGGCTGAAGCTCCGGGTGCCCTACGGCAAGACGATCTGGCTCGAATCGAGCATCGCCATTTTCAGCCGGACCCTGGGGCTCCTCCTCGAGGCGGGCATCTCCCTCCTTCAATCGATCGGCATCGCCATCCAGTCGGTCCCCAACGCCCATCTCTCGCGGGCAATGGGGGGTGTCCCCGATTCCATCAAGAATGGCGAAGGCCTGTCGGAATCGCTGGCCAAGTCCGGGGCGCTCCCCCCCCTGGCCCTGGACATGATCCGGATCGGCGAGACCTCGGCCAACCTCCAGGGCATGCTCAGTGACGTGGCCGACTTTTACGACGACCGGATTCGTGTTAAAATTGATACGTTGGTATCTCTGATCGAACCGATCGTGATCATCTTCATGGGGCTCGTGGTCGCGGGGATGCTCCTCGCCATCTACTTGCCCATCTTCAACGTGATCAGGATCACGCGATGAAAGGCCCGCGGGTGAAGCGGCATGAATAAGGAAAGCCTGGCCCATCTCCGGGACGAGGAGAAGGCGACGAGGAAGCTGGCAGAGCGCTACCACGTCCCTTACATCGACCTCGAAGAAAGCCCCCTCCACAGGGACCTCGTCCAGAGCATCCCGGTCGAATTCCTCCACCGCCTGAACTTCATCCCCCTCGAGGATGCGGGCGACGTCATGAAGATCGCCGTGGCCGACCCCTCCGACATCGCCTCGATCGACGCCATCGAGTCCTTCCTCGGGAAAAAGGTCCAGGTCTATGCGGCCTCGAAACGGGCGATCCTCGAGGCCCTGAGGAAGAGCGAGACGGCGATGCAGGTCCTCAAGGACGCCACGGAGGGCTTCATCACCCAGGTCGTGGAGAAGGAGAGCGGCGAGGAGGAGGACGTCATCTCCATCGAGAAGCTGGCCGACCAGGACGGCTCCATCATCAAGCTCGTCCACACGATCATTTTCACCGCCGTCCAGAAGCGGGCGAGCGACGTCCACATCGAATCCAAGGACGACGACGTCAAGGTCAAGTACCGGATCGACGGCGTCCTGGGCGAGGCGATGGAGGCCATCGACAAGAAATTCCAGTCGGCCATCATCTCTCGGATCAAGGTCATGTCGGACCTCGACATCGCCGAGCGCCGCGTTCCCCAGGACGGCCGCTTCCGGCTCAAGATCAAGGACAAGACCATCGACTTCCGGGTCTCCATCATGCCCTGTATCTACGGCGAGGACGCGGTCATCCGCATCCTGGACAAGGAGATGATCACGGAGGCCGTCTCGGAGCTCCGGCTGGACCTTCTTGGCTTCTCCGGTTTGATCGAGAAGAAATTCCGGAAGTACATCGCCCAGCCTTACGGCATGGTCCTGGTCACGGGACCGACCGGAAGCGGCAAGACGACGACCCTCTACGCCGCCCTGACCGAGATCAAGTCGCCCGAGGACAAGATCGTCACCATCGAGGACCCCGTCGAGTACCAGATCGAGGGCATCACCCAGATCCCGGTCAACGAGAAAAAGGGTCTGACCTTCGCCCGCGGCCTCCGCTCCATCCTGCGGCACGACCCGGACAAGATCATGGTCGGCGAGATCCGGGACCCGGAAACGGCCCAGATCGCCATCCAATCGGCCCTGACGGGCCACCTCGTCTTCACGACCGTCCACGCCAACAACGTCTTCGACGTCATCGGGCGCTTCCTGCACATGCAGGTCGACCCGTACAGCTTTATTTCGGCCCTCAACTGCATCCTGGCCCAGCGGTTGGTCCGGGTCCTCTGCCCGCGCTGCAAGGTCCCCGTGACCTACACGGCCGATCAGCTCCTGGAGTCCGGTCTGGATCCGGCCGTGAACTTGGGCCGGACGTTCTACGAGCCGAACGGCTGCCCGGACTGCCACCAGACCGGTTATAAGGGTCGCACGGCCATCGCCGAGATCCTAGAGCTCTCCGACCCGATCCGGGAGCTGATCCTGGAGAAGAGGCCGCTTTCGGAGGTCAAGAAAAGGGCCAAGGCGGAGGGAATGGTTTTTCTTAGGGAGATTGGCCTGGGGAAGGTCTTAGAAGGGATCACCAGCCTCAGGGACCTGAACAAAGTGACGTTCGTGGAGTGATGACCGTGCCGCTCTTGAAGAAGCTCCGGGCCCGGTTCGTCGACCGCCCCCTGCCGGACGCGGTTTTCGAGCTCACCCCCGGCCGGCTCTGCGGAATCCGGGTCTCCGCGAGGGGACGGCCTGCCCGAAAACGCTTCATCCTCCCCCTCGAATTGGGTGCCATCGGCCCGTCCTTCGACCGCCCCAACGTCATCGGCGCGGCGTCCGTCAAGCACGGGATCGAGGAGGGGAAGAAGGTCCTCGGGCTCGGAGGAGGGACAATCTCCCTCATCATCCCAGAGCCTTGCGTCCGGATCTTCATCCTGACCGCGGATTCCGTCCCCTCTGCGCCGGGCGAGAGGGACGCCTTCGTCCGCTGGCGGGTCGGAAAACAGATGCCTCTTCTGCCCGAGGACCTCCGCCTAGACCACGATTTCTCCGTCGGTCCCGGACCGAGGAAGATCATTGTGGCCGCGGCCCGCGAGGCCATTATCGGGGAGTACGAAGACCTTTTCCAGTCCGCGGGGATGAAGGTGGGGACGGTGACCATCCCGTCCCTGAGCCTGGTCAATCTCCTCGACGGCGGGCCGGACGCAAACGCCATCCTTTTGAATATCGAGACGGATAACTTGAGCTTCCTCGCGGTCATGGACTCCGGGTGGACTCTGTACCGCCAGAAAGGAGTCGGAACGGACCTCCTGGCTGACGAAAAAGCCGCCTTGGTCGTCAAGGAAATCGAGAACACGGTCCACTTCCTCGAGGACAAGGAGAGGATGAAGGTGGAAAAGGTCTGGGTCCGCTCGGAATCGTGGGAAGAGGGGCCCCTGGTCGTTGCCCGGCTGGGCGAATCCCTGACCCTGCCGGCGGAGATGATCGAGTACGCGGCGCCCGAGGACTGGGATCCCCGGGAAAAAGCGATCCTGGCGCCGCTCGTGGGGCAGATCTCATGAGCGGGAACCGGTCGCTCTATTTGAACCTGGCCAGCCGGCCGGCGAGGAACCGGAGCTTCTATCTCCTGTCGCGGAACGTCCTGACCGCGGCCCTTGTCGTCTTGCTCGGCCTTTCGGCGTTCGCGGCCGTCAAGTACGGCCTCCAGACAGTCCGGCTCAAGGCCTCGCTGGCCGAGACGGCCAGGCTCGTGGACGCGGCCGGCCAGGAGGAGAGACGCCTGTCTGCCGATGCCGACAAGGAGAAGCTGGCGGGCGGGGACAAGGCCAACCTCATCAACGCCATCATCCTCCAGAAGAGCTTTTCCTGGACCGGCTTCCTTTCGCAGCTCGAAGCCGCGCTCCCGGATTCCCTCTACATCACGTCGCTCGTCCCGAATTTTTCGGGCGACCGGACGATCATTCTCAGGATCAAGGTCGTGTCCCGCGGCCTGGACGACCTCCTGACGTTCCTCAACAACCTCAACGCCCGGAAATTCAAGTACCGGTTCGAGAATGAATCCCGGGAGGACGAGGACCAGCTTGTCTCGGAGATCTCCCTGACCTATGAGCGCGATATTTAGCCGGCTCCACGACAAGGAAAAGAGGACGCTCATGCGTCTAACCGCGGCGGTCCTCTTCGCCCTGGCCCTGGGACTCGTCCTGACCATGCGGCAAAGGTCGAGTTATTTCGAGGCCCGCGACTCGCTGGCCGCGCTCCATAACAGTTACCGGAAGGTCCAAATAGCCCGGACGGATGCGAAAGCCGAGTGGGCTCGCTGGCAGGAGGCCATCCGGGACATGGATTCCTTCAAAGGCACGTTTTTTTACGACGAAAAAACCGTCTTCCGGACGCTCCGGATGGACCTCCAGCAGATCTTCAGCCAGGCGGGAATGAACGTCCCCCTCATCAGCTACCACTATTCCGACCTGGAAAAGGTTCCGATCAAGAAAATCGCCGTCACGTTCAGTTACTCTGGAACCTACGGCGACCTCAAGAGGTTCCTAGGCATCGTGGAGAAGTTCAAAAAATTCCTGGCCGTCGAGAAGATCGACTTTGAGAAAGCGAACGCCGAAAGCGGCCTCCTGAGTCTCAAGATGACACTGGCGGGGTATTATGAGATCTGACAGCCCGCTCCGGCGGCTCCTCCTCGTCCTTGTGGCCTTCTGCCTGGCTTCCGCCCTTCCCGCCGCCCAAAAGGACAAGGCCCGGACCCCCTCAGTCAAGGAAAGCAGGCCCCTCATCCGCAAGGACCTTCTGACCTTCGGCCAGGGAGAGATCGTCCCCCCGCGCCGCGACATTTTCCGCCCCCTGGCTTACGCCCAGCCGGCTTCGCCTCAAGGCCCGTCGGTCAAGGCCCCGCCCCGGAAAGGGCGGGCCCCGGCCGATGAGCCGCCCGCTTTCGCCCTGAACCTCGTCTATGTCGGCTCGGTCCGGGCCGCCGGAAAGATCGTGGCCCTGGTCCTGAAAGACGGCCAGACGATCTCCGTTGCCGAGGGCGACGAGATCATTCCCGGATACAAGGTCCTTCGCGTCACTCCCGACGAGATCGAGGTCGGGGGACCGAGCTCGGAACGGAAGACGTTTGCCCGACAAGGAGACCGGCCATGAAAAAAATCGCCCTTATGCTGGCCCTGGTGGTGACGCTCGGGGGATGTGCGACTCTTACCCACAGCTATCGGTTGGGCGTATCCGCCGAGCTGAATAAGCAGTATGACATGGCCATCAAATACTATGAGCAGGCCGCCGCCGAAAACCCGAAGGAATCGGTTTACCGGCTCGCCTTGTTCCGGGCGAAAGCCGCCGCCAGTTTAGTTCATCTCGAGAACGCCCGGACGCTCGCGGCCGGTGGGAAGAAAAAGGACGCCAAAACGGAATACGGCATCGCCCTTTTCTACGACCCTTTCAACCGGTCGATCGCCGAAGAGATGAAGGCCTTGGAGGCCCCTCCCTCAAAGCCGGAAAAGCCCTCCCCGGAGGTCGCCGAGGCCCCGGTCAAGCTCAAGCCCACCGTCGAAAAGCTGAGCATCAGCTTCCGGACCCCGGTCTCCCTGAGGTCGATCTTCGAGACCCTGGCGCGGATCGCCGGCGTGACGTTCATCTACGACGAGACGTTCCGCGACATGAGCCTGGCCGTCGACCTGACGGGCAAGGATATCGAACAGGCCATCAATTATCTCTGCATCGCCAGCAAGAACTTCTCCAGGATCGTGGACGAGAAGACGGTCATCATCGCCCCGGACAACATCCAGATGAGGCAGAAATACGAGCTCCTCGTCATCAGGACCTTTTACCTGTCCAATATCAACGCCCAGGACGTCCAGGCCCCGCTCGTCCAGATGGTCAAGTCGCAGTACAAGATCCCGACTCTCGGGGTGGACAAGAACCTGAACTCGATCACGATCCGTGATACGCCCCAGGTCGTGGCCCTGGCCGAGAGGCTCCTCCGTGCGTGGGACAAGCCCCAGGGGGAGGTCATCGTGGACGTCGAGATCATGGAAGTCGACCGGAGCATGCTCCGGAAGCTCGGGATCGACTTCAGCAACACAACCCTGTCCGTCCAGCTCAACCCGGTAGGCGGGCAGGGAAGCGCGACGGGCTGGCTCCGGCTGAACGCCCTCAGCCTCAAGAGCCTGGCCAGTTACGAGCTCGCGACCCCCCAGGCGGTCGTCCAATTCCTCGAAGGGGACGCCAACACGAAGATCATCGCCCAGCCCCGGATCCGCGGCCTGAGCGGCGAGGACATGAAATACCTGGTCGGGCAAAAGGTCCCCATCCCTCAGGGGTCATTCACGCCGATCGTGGCCGGCGGGACCAACACCCAGCCAATCGTCAGCTACACCCAGCAGGATGTCGGGATCGACCTCAAGATGAAACCCCGGATCCACCTGGAAAGGGAAGTGACCCTCGACGTCGAGATCAAGGTCTCCTCCCTCGCCGGAGCGAGTACCGTCGCGAACATCCCGATCATCAACACTCGCGAGATCAAGAACACGATCCGCCTCAAGGACGGCGAGACCAACCTCCTCGCCGGCCTCCTCCGGGACGAGGAGCGGAAATCCATCTCCGGGATCACCTTCCTGAAGAACATCCCGATCCTGGGCAACCTGTTCTCGAGCACGGAGACGGTGATCGATCAGACCGACGTCATCCTGACCATCACGCCCCACATCATCCGGACCCTGCCGCTTACGGAGGCGGATGCCCGGCCGTTCTGGGTGGACCCCAACAGCATCTCCGACGTATCAGCGGCCGGCCAGAGGGCGGGGGAAGAGGAGATGTCGAATCCGGCCGGCGTCGCCGAGAACCAGCCTCCCGAACCCGGCGAGGACGCGGGCGCCAACGCCATCTATCTCTCGCCGGCCAGCTTCGAGGTCCCCAAGGACAGGGAATTCCGGGTCAACGTCGAGCTCTCAACCGAAAAGGAGCTCGGCAACATGTCCCTCAACATCGGCTTCAATCCCCAGGCCCTCAAGCTCAAGGACGTCATCGAAGGCGGGATCGCCAAGCAGATGGGAGAGAAGGCCCAGTTCCTGAACATCAAGAACTCCTCCGGATGCACTCTCGGCTTTTCCGGCCCGAATCTGGGCCACGGCTTCAAGGGCCAGGGCATCCTGGCGGTCCTGGTCTTCACGTCCGTGAACCCGGGTGAGACGGCGGTCTCCATCGCCAGCTATTCGGCCGTCGGCGTCAACGGTCAGACGGTCGTCCTGGGGACCGGCGATTCGCGGATTCTCATTCGGTAGGGGACCGTGCGGAAAAAGGATCGTCGGCCCATATGATCATCATCCTCTCCGGGCCCGTGCGCGGCGGGAAGACGACGCTCATCCAGAAGTCCCTCTCCTGGTGGGCCTCGCAGGGGCTCGGGTTCGGGGGCTTCCTGAGCATCGCCGTCCGGGACGGTTCCGGGGCCGTCGAGTACGATCTCCTGGACCTCAAGGACGGCCGCCGTCTTCCTCTCCTCCGCCGGGCCGGGGAGCCCGAATGGGAGCGGATCGGACCCTTCTTTTTCGTGCCCCGGACCTTGGACGTCGCCCGCTCGCTCATTCGGACGGCCGAGCCCACCGAAGTCCTCATCGTGGACGAGGTCGGGCCTTTGGAGCTCGCCGGGGGCGGCTTCTGGCCGGCCCTCCGTGATGTTGTCTTCAAGCCCGGGATGAGAACGCTGCTCGTGGCCAGGGAGGAGATCCTGGAAGACCTCTCGAGGCTCCTCGGGGCCCCGATGCCCCTGATCATCGACGTCTGCGACCCCAACGCCCAGCGCCTTCTCGACCAGAGCCTGCTCGGGCTGGCCAAAGCCCATGATCATCAAAACTAAGTTCTTCGCCTATTTCCGGGACGTTTTCGACGGCCGGGAGAGGGACGTGGACATCGGCGACGGCCGGACCGTCCGTGACGCCCTCGACGTCCTCTGCGACTCGCCTGGTCGCCGCGCGGAGATCTTCGCCGGGACCGATCTCAAGCCCCACCTCGTCATCATGGTCAACGGCATTCATATCCAATCCCTGCACGGACTCGAGACCGAGCTCAAGGCCGGCGACACTCTGACCGTCTTCCCCTTCCTCGGCGGCGGATAAGGCGGCCTCGGGAGTCGACCTTAACCTTATCGAGTGGTTTCTTGCCTCCTCGTAGGGCTTCTGTTATCTTAGGCGCATGTCCGGCTTCCCGATCCCCGGATTCCACGGCCGGGTCCTCGAAATCGACCTGACCACGGGGACCATTCTGCGGAAACCGCTGGATCCTCAGCTCGCCCTTGACTATCTGGGGGGCCGCGGCCTGGGGGCCCGGATCCTCTACGATACCATCGACCCGGCGTGCGATCCTCTCGGTCCCGAGAATGCCTTCGTCATCGCCGCATCACCCCTGATCGGGACCAACGCCCCGACGGCCGGGCGCGGCCACATGGTCTTCAAGTCCCCGCTCACCGGCGTCATCGGAACATCGAATTCCGGCGGCACGTGGGGCGCCGCCTTCAAGGCCACGGGGTTTGACGTCCTCGTCGTCAAGGGCGCGGCGTCGGAACCCGTCATGGTCGACATCGCCCCGGGCCGGGTTGAGATCCTTCCCGCAGGCCACGTCTGGGGAATGTCGACCCACGAGACGAACGACGTCCTGGCCGCGGCTTCGGAACCGGGGAGCCCCGTCCGTGTCCTTTGTATCGGTCCGGCGGGCGAGAACCTCGTCCGGCTGGCCGCCGTCGCCAACGACCGAAACCGCGTTTACGGCCGCTGCGGCCCCGGCGCCGTCTGGGGCAGCAAAAAGCTCAAGGCCGTCCGCGTCCGCGGCAAGGAAAAGATCGCCGTCGCAGACAAGGAGAAATACCAGGCGGGCCTCGATCAGGCCCTGTACCTGATGCGCCAGGTGCCAGCCACCAAGCGCCTCCTCCGCGAGCTCGGCACCGCGGGCCTCGTCGAGCTCATCAACCTCATCAGCATGCTTCCCCACAGGAACTTCCGGGACTGCCTCCATCGCGATGAGGACGTCGAGCGGATCTCCGGCGAGACCTTGACCAAAACGCTTCTGGAAAAGGCCGGCTCGTGCTTCCTCTGCCCGATCGGCTGTCAGCGCCATACGAAGGTCGCCGGCCGGGACGGCGGCGAGCAGACCGGAGAAGGTCCCGAATACGAAACCATGGTCCTCATGGGTCCGGTCTGCGACATCTACGACATGGCCGCCGTCACCCGCGCCAACTACCGCTGCAATGAGCTCGGCATCGACACCATCAGCTACGGCGGCACGGTCGCCTGCGCCATGGAGCTCTTCGAGCTCGGCCTCCTCACGAAGGAGGACACGGGAGGGCTCGACCTCTCCTTCGGGAACGGCGCGGCCCTGGAGGCGCTCGTCCCGCTCATGGCCTTCCGGCGAGGGATCGGGGACAGGCTGGCGGAGGGTTCCTACCGCCTGGCGGCCTCGGTCGGTCGGCCGGGTCTGTCCATGACCGTGAAAAAACTCGAGATCCCGGGGTACGACCCGCGCGCTTCCTTCACCCAGGCCCTCGGCTACATGACTTCGCCGACCGGCGCCTGCCACCTCCGCGGAGGATACGCGGTCTCGCTGGCGTTTTTCGGCGGGACGAAAGAGATCCCTCGGTTCAGCCTCCTCCAGTCGCCGATCGCCATCCGCAACATGCAGAACACCGGCATCCTCCAGGACTGCCTGGGCGTCTGCCGCTTCACCGGTTACGCCTTCTCTTCGGACCCGTGGGCCCGGATGGTCAGCGGCGTCACCGGGCGCGATTTCTCGGTGGCGAAGCTGGAAGAGATCGGCAACCGGGTTGCGACGCTCGAGCGGCTCTTTAACATTGAAGCCGGCGCCACGGCCGGCGACGACTCCCTCCCGCCGCGCTTCGCCGACCTGCCGGTCATCGCCGAGGGGAGGGAGCGGCGAGTGTCGCGAGAGGACCAGGACCGGATGAAGCAGGACTATTACCGGGTCCGGGGCTGGGACGGCGGGGGAAAGCCGACGGCCGAGTCCCTCCGGGCCCTCCGCATCGAAGCGAGGAAAAAATGAGCGCCCCAAAATGGAAGGCGAGCGAGGAGCTCCTGCGCTTGTTCCAGGGCGTGGGAAGGGCGTCCCTCCTCTACGACATTCAGGACAGCCACAGCGGGAACATGGCCGTCCGCTGGACCGACGAGAGGGGCGAAGAGCAAATCGTCATTACGGCCACAGGGTCCCAAAAGGGCGACCTCGAGCCAAGCCAGATCTGCTTCCTCTCGCCGACGGAAACCGATTTCGGCTATTACAAGGCCTCGTCGGAAACGGATATCCACGCCCGGATCCTGGCCCTGCCCGGCGTCCGGGCCTCGATGCACGCCCACGTCAAGGAGCTGATCATAGCCACGCTCGTCGACGCCCCCAAGCCCGCCCGTCCGCCGGATTTCGAGCCCGTGGACCCCCTGGCCTATAACTCTCTCGGCCCGGCCATCCCCGTGGATTGGTTCGCCGTGCCCAGCGGCTCGCCGGAGATGACGAAGACCATTCCGGAGCGCCTGGCCGGGCATCCGCTGACCATCATTTTCGGCCACGGAGCGATGGCCAAGGGGAGGACCCTCAAGGAGGCCTTCTTCAGGCTCTGCGTCGCCAACGAAGCCGGGGCCGTCGTCCGGCTCCTGTGGCGGCTCGGCGTCGATGTCGAGGCGCTGAGGGGCCGGATCCGGGCTAACCCGGTCGGCGCGTTCGCCTACTCCCCGCCGGCCTTCGAAGACGGCGAGGACGCTCGCCTGGATTTTCCCGACGAAGAGGAGATCCTCGCGGAGTTCCGGAAAGCCGGGAACAGGATCTTCGAATCCCGACTCTCGCCCTTCCACACGGGCTCGATGTCGGTCCGTGGCGTGGACGCGATGCTCTACGCGCCCAAGGCGTCCATGCCCCGTGACATCGGCGGGCCCCTGCTCAGTGTCCCCCTGAAGATCGACCCCGCGGACCATCGGGAGGTCAGGCTCCACAAGGAGATCTACGCAGCCAGCGATTTCCAGACCGTCATGCACTGCTACGTCCCGGAGGCCGAGGCCTCGGCCCATTTCGTCTCTCCCGGGGGGACCGGGCCCTCGGACCGGATCATCCCGGTCGACGCGGAAGGCTCGTTCCTCTACCTCGTCATTCCCGTCGCGCCGCCGGACATTCCGGCGACCGAGCTCATCCGCCTGCTTCATGATTACAAGATGGTCGTCGTCCGGGGCGGAGGAGTCTGGGCTGCGGGCGGTCAGTCCCTCTCCGAGGTCCTCCACCACCCCTCCTCGCTCCGTGAGATCTGCCTCTACCGGATCGGCGCCTACGAGCGGGGCCTGGACCTGCGCAAGATGGAACCCAAAAAGGCCGGCCGATGGTGACTCCGGACCTCGCCGCCAGGTTCGTCGCCGGGGCCGAGGCCGCCGGAGCCGAGATCTTCCTGGCGCGCGACGTCGGCGAGGCCCTGGCCGTCGCTGCCCGTCTTTTCGAGCGGGAGAAGGTCCGGACGGTCCTGACCTGCCCATCGCTCCGGAAAGCTGCGGAAGACGCCGGCCTCCGCGTCGGGATTCCCGGAGGGACGGCCGGCATCGCCGCGGCCCAGGCCGGGGTCGTCCGCGCGGATTTCGGCGCGGCCGAAACGGGAACCCTCGTCCGGCTCGATTCCGAGGACGAGGAAAAGCTCCTTTGGACGCTGCCGCCCCTCTGCGTCTGCCTCCTCGAGCGCCGCGCGATCGTCCCCGACCTCCTGTCCCTGGCCGGCGTCATCTCGGACCACCTCGGCCGGCCGGGCCGGCCCGGCCCCCAGGTCTCTTTCATCACGGGTCCGAGCCGGACGGCCGACATCGAATGCGAGCTCGCGATCGGCGTCCAGGGACCGGCCCGGCTCGTTATCGGCCTGATCGAGGGAGGCTGCGGCTGAGCCCATGAAGATGAAAACCCTCGACCCCCGTCTCAAGGCGACGCTCCAGGCCTTCTACGAGAGCTGGTCCGCCAAGCGCGAAAGTTCGTTCCAGGGCCTGGATTTCGAAGCTCTCCGCGAAACGCTGGCGGAGATCAAGGACGAGGCCATCGCCAACCAGGACAGCTTGCTCGCCCGGTTCGAGGAGCAGGCCGTCCGGCACGGCAGCCGCGTCCTTCGGGCCAAGGACGGAGACGAGGCCAACCGCCTTATCCTCGAGATCCTGGAGCGGCACGGCGCGAAAAAGATCGTCAAGTCCAAGTCCATGGTCAGCGAGGAGATCCGCCTCAACGACTATCTCAGCCGCCACGGCGTCGAACCGCGGGAGACCGACCTCGGCGAGTGGATCATCCAGCTCGCCGGGGAGGCGCCGACCCACATGGTCATGCCGGCCATCCATCTGACGCGCCAGGGCGTCGCCCGGATCTTTTCGGAACACATGGGCCGCGAGGTTCCGGGGGACATCCCGGCCCTGGTCCGGGTGGCCCGGGAAGAGCTGAGGCGGGAGATCCTCGGATCTCCGGTCGGGCTGACGGGCGCCAACGCCCTCGTCGCCGAGAACGGCTCGATTATGGTCGTCACCAACGAGGGCAACGGGCGGCTGGTCGCGACGGCCCCGCCCGTCCACATCGTCCTCGCAAGCACGGAAAAAGTCGTGGCCGCCACGGCCGACGCCTTGCTCCTGCTCAAGATCCTGACGAAAAGCGCCACGGGCCAGCCCATCTCGAGTTATGTCTCCTTCATCGCCGGGCCGCACCGGTCGGAGCAAGACATCATCCTTCTCGACAATCACCGGAGCGAGCTGCGGGCCGACCCCAAGTTCCGGGACGTCCTCCGGTGCATCAAGTGCTCGGCCTGTCTCAACGTCTGCCCGGTCTATCAGGTCATCGGCGGCGAAGAATTCTCGCACGTCTATATGGGCGGTATCGGGAGCCTTCTCACGGCCTGGATCCACGGCCTCGAAAAATCCAAGGACCTGGCGGAGCTGTGCATGGAATGTCACCGATGCGACACGGTCTGTTCGACCAAGATCCCCATCGCCGACCTGGTCGTGGCCCTGAAAGAACGGTTGGCCCGGGAGACCGGAAGGAAATTCTGGAAGAAGATCGCGCTGGACGGGGTCATGGGGCATCCCACCCTCAACCGGGGAGCGTTCCTCGCGGCGCGGGCGGTCCGGCCGATCATCCAAAGGAAAGGATATGCCCGCGCCCTGCCGTCGCGGCTGGCCCGCTACGACCGGTTCCGGGCTCTCCCGGCGCCGGCCCCACGGCCCCTCTCGGCCCTTTTCAGGAAAGAGAAGAGGGTCCTGCGGAAGAAGATGCCGGCTCCGAAGGGGCGGGTGACGCTTTTTCCGGGATGCCTCGTCCAGCACGTCTACCCGGAAGTCGGGCTGGCGGCGGCCCGCGTCCTCGCCCGGCTCGGCTACGACGTCGTCCTCGGGCCCACGACCTGCTGCGGGTTCCCGCCCTGGAACTCCGGCCACACCGCTTCGGCCCGGAGGGCTTTCCGCAGCGTCCTGAAGAGGCTCAAGGGCGAGGGGCCTGTGATCACTCTTTGTCCGACCTGCACGACCATGCTGGCCCAGGCCGGACCCGACCTCATCCTGAGACATCGGGGAACGAAGTCGCGCCGCCCGGCGGACGGCGACGGGGACGATTTTCAAGATATCAGGGAATTGGCCGGCCGGGTCATGACGTTCAGTCAGTTCCTGGCCCGTCGTGAAAAAGAAGCCCTCCGGCGGCTCTTTCCCGAGGGCCGCACCGGAAAGCGGGCGACCTACCACGATTCCTGCCACCACAAGCACGTCCTTAAGGCATCAGAGGATTCCCGGACCCTGGTCCGGATGGCCCTGGGGACCGAGCTCGTGGAGATGGCCGGCCCCGCGGCCTGCTGCGGTTTCGCCGGGGCCTACTCCGTTGACCACCCCGAAGTCGCCGAGGCGCTCCTCGCGGACAAGCTGGCCGCCCTGACGGCCTCGGGCGCCGCCCTCGTCGCCCTGGACTGCCCCGGCTGCCTCCTCCAGATCCGCGGCGGCTGCGCCCGGAGCGGCCGGGCCGTGGAGGTCAGGCATACGGCCGAAGTTCTTGCCGCCGCCCTCGAGAACGACTAGGGAAGCGCGCCGGGCGCCGACGGCCGGATCGAAACCGCCCCCCCTTTCGGGGTGAATTCTCACCCCGTGAAATCACCCCCAAAGGGCATTGTCCGGTCCCGTGGCTCCTGTAATCTGGTGGAGAATCCGGTGGACACTTGATAATCCGATGAACCGTAATATCCTGGAAAGCTCGGGTCCCCCGACGGAGCTCAGCGCGAACAATTATCCGGGTCCACCTCCGGGCCTGACCGCCAGGCTCGGGCCGAGAAAGCTCCGGACGAAGATCTTCCTCTTGGCAACCTCCCTGACATTGGGCCTTTCGGCCTTCTGTCTCCTCTATTTTCCCGCCCGCCTGGAGCATCATCTCTCCCGTGATATCGTGGACATCATCAGCAACACCACTTCGGTCGCCTCGTTGGGACTTTCCACGGAGCGCCAGGCGGGAGACAAGGCCGCCATGGAGAGAGTCCTCAAGGCGAGCTGCGAGCGCACCGGCGGGATCGAGTATGCCGTCCTCGAAGACGACTCCGGAATGGTCCTGGCGTCCTCCAACCGGGACGTCGCGGAACGGGATATGTATCGCGAAATCGACCCCATCCAGCCACCTCCCGGCCGGCGGACCGTCTACAGGACGAAGACCCCCGTCATGGCCGACGACCGGGTCCTGGGAAATCTCTTCCTCGGGTTCGCCTTCAAGGGCCTCATCGCGGAAACGACGAGGGAAAAGGGTGCCATCACGCTCGTCTGCCTGGCCATCCTCTTCATCGGCGGGCTCCTCGTCTTCCTTTTCAGCGGCCTGATCACGCGTCCCGTGGTCCTGGTGACGCGGACGGCCGAGAAGATCGCGAAGGGCGACCTCAAGCAGCGGGCCAAAGTCTATTCCCGAGACGAGATGGGAGTCCTGGCCCGGACTTTCAACACCATGGTTGACGGACTGGAAAAGGCCCTCCGGGAAATGGAAGGGATCAACAAGTCGCTCGAGGACATGATGCGCGCCAAGTCCCTGGACATCGAAAAGGAGATCGCCGAGCGCCGCCGCGTGGAAAAGGAGCTCCGGCTGGCCAAGGACGAGCTGGAGCACCGGGTCGAAAAGCGGACCGAGGAACTGTACAAGGTCAACGAGGAGCTCAGCGGGCGGGTCATCGAGACGCGCCGGGCGGAAGACCAGCTCCAGAGCACCCTCGAGCGGCTGGAGAAAGCCCTGGAGGGCACCGTCCGGGCCATGTCCCTGACCATCGAGATGCGGGACCTCTACACGGCCGGCCACCAGCGCCGCGTGTCCAGCCTGGCCGTCGCCATCGCCGAAGAGCTCCACCTTCCCTCGGAGAAGATTGAGGGGCTCCGGCTGGCCGGGATCATCCACGACATCGGCAAGATCGCCATGCCCGCCGAGATCCTGGCCAAGCCGACGCGACTGACCAAGACCGAGTTCCAGCTGATCAAGGACCACCCGAGGATCGGCTACGACATCCTGAAGAACATCCAGTTCCCCTGGCCCGTGGCCCACATCATCCTCCAGCACCACGAGCGGATGGACGGC